>Ga0268249_1000107_pt1 | contig 56121 bp, 45 predicted proteins | sample AgamicAtPe_FD_200257 | JGI IMG/M metagenome (GOLD analysis project Ga0268249, IMG submission 200257) | Agave microbial communities from Guanajuato, Mexico - At.P.e (v2) (version 3) | ecosystem: Host-associated > Plants > Phyllosphere > Phylloplane/Leaf | place: Guanajuato, Mexico | collected... | reverse complement strand
GAGAAAGAGAAAGAGAGCGAGCTGGCGAGATAAGCGACCAGATGTGTCCCATACAACACCCAGTGCTCGTCGTCATGGCCGAGTCTCGTCTCGCCTCTCGCTGGCCAAATTGAAGCGGCGCAACAAGAGTGGAGGTGAACGCAGCGCCAGCTCACAAGGCTAACAAAACCGACCAATAAACTTCTCTCTCTCTCTCCCGCCAATCCGCTCTGCCTTCGTCTCGCTCGCTCTGCGGCCACCAAACGAGTAGACAGTCGGCCAGGCAGGCAGATCGCGCACCTGTGATATCGATCGATCGGCCGAGAGAGCCAGCGAGCAGCCAGAGTGACCAGCGACCGATTTGAAGCAGAGGATGGAGGGATGCGAGTGGACGGATTGTGCGAGCGCCGGTAGAGGAGCCAGGAGGAGGGGGAGGATGGGTGGCGTTGCGCTGCTTGGACGCGGCCCCAGTCAGCACATCCTCCTCAGGCTGCTCGCAAGCCTCATAATCGCGCTCGAGTTCACAGCACAGGTAGCGCCGGCAAACATGATGGGCTTGCCGGGAGGAATCGAGAGCATCCTAGGATTCGTGCCAAAATCCACATTCAAGTGCGAGCGCGAGGGATACTTCGGCGACACTGAAAACGACTGCCGGATCTTCCATCTGTGCCAAAAGCACGTGCACCTGAACTCCGGAAGGACGGTAAGTTTACGATCTCCACTCAATGGTCTCAATGAAATAATGACGCTCACCTCACATTCAACAACAAATCTTGTCGCAAACTCAAGGAATGGAGACATTGGACGTATGCGTGCGGAAACCAGACCATGTTCAACCAGTTGACTTTAACCTGCGCTTTTGTCGACGAGGCTATTCCCTGCAAACATGCCTCCCAGTTCCAGTACCTCAACGAGGTTATCCACAAACCGCGAGAGCCCTTCCTCACCGACGCCGACGTCACCAGCGGTCTATCCTACTACAGCAACAGGATCATGTCCGATGGGGCCCGCGCTCGAGCCTTCGAAGACTCAACTTTGATGGCGCAACTCGGGGGCCAAGCCAGCTTTGCGTCCGCGATCGCCGCCAACCAGCACCAGCATAACCAGCTCAGCCACTATGAGCCGCCAACGAGCTCTTTCAATTTCGCGGAGGACGCATCAAACAGCGCCATCAACACCATCGAGCAACCTGTCGAGCCCGCTCCGCTGATTGAGACTTTCAGGCCGCTTAATCGCGAGCAACGGGTGCAACTTGTACCCGCACCTGAGCCGCTCGCGCCGGCGCCCGTCGATCCTCGCTCCGACCTGATCATCAATCACCAGCATCATTTCACGCACCAAGCTCTTCAGCCAAATCCAGCCCCCGATGAGAGCAAGCCTCAGATTCTGCTGCCAGAGGAGCTTACTAGCAACCTGCAGAGTCCAACTCTCTACGAGATCCACCAGCAGCAGCAGGAGCAACAGCGTCAATTACAGCAACAACAGAAACAACAGCAACAGCAACAGCAACAACAGCAACAACAACAACAACAACAGCAACAACAACTCTTGCAGCCGCAATTCCGCCAACTCAAGCAGAAACAGCCAAAGCCGCAGCAGCAAACCCAGAGTCCACCCACCCAGCACCAGTTTGGCCTCCTACAGCAACAACAGCAAACTGGCAGCCCCCTTTTGCCCGCACCAACGGGTGGCCCAAACTCCTTCGACTTCTCCATATCAACCAACCACCTGCTTGGCGCCGCCGTGGACTCGCCGCCCTTGTTCGTATCTAACCAGTTCAGCCAAAGACAACTAGCGGAGCCAACTTTTCAGCCATCGAGCGTCGAGCAGAGCCTAGCTCAAGCCCTCACAAACTCGCCTCAAGCCTTCAGTCCTACTACGACGGGCGCATCCGCAACGCAGGGCGCCCTCCTGAATGGTGTCCCACAAACAACCATCCGAACACCAGCCAAGCCGCCGGCCACAACGAGCGCAAGCTCACTCCCGAGCCAGCCAACTACCGAGAGCGAACCAGTGAGACCGTCAACGACCCAGCTGGCACCCACACAGCCGCCAGCGACCACAACGAGCACCGCTAGCCCCACTACGGCTCCAGTGCGAGCCTCTCAGGCGACGCCGGCACCGCGTCGCCAGCTCGAGCAGAGGGCTCGCGACTCGAGGGTCAATCCAACACGACAACAGCGAAGCCAATTCCTATTCGATCATCATCCGTTCCAGTCGACAAGGATAAGCGCGCAGTCTCGCCAGGAGGCCGATCGCACGAGCCCAAGTGGCCGCGATTCTGCCCTCATAATGCGCCGCCAACCTGCACCTGCGAGCGCACTCCAACAACCAACGACGCCTACAAGCAACGCAACATCGGCAACCACAACTATTGCGGCCAGCACCATTAGATCGGCCGACCAGAGGGCCAGCCCGTCGGGCGGTCCCCTCGACGGCCCGAGCAGCTTTTGGCGCCGAGCATTCGACTCGCAAATGATGGCGCCCAAATTCGAGTCTATGCTAACCAGACGACGAGTTTAAAAACTCGAAGAGAGATCATGAAGCGGAAGCAGATGTGATGAACCCTCCCTTGGGCCCAACAAACCAGATAGCTGCCATACTTATCCAAATTGGATCCGGCAAACGTGGAACAAGTTTGTCCGATAAGCAAAACCTAATCAACTCAACCTGGCCAACGCGAGGGCCTTATCTTGGCCAAGAGATCCTCTTGGTTGAGTAGTTGTACATTTATGTAAGCTAACGTTCTTCTTTTTCTTCCTTGTTAATGTTGTTTTTAATGTTGTGTCCTGTTAAGTGAAAAATTTGTATCCAAACAAAGTAAACCAAAAACTAAACAGTTCTTCCAGCTCAGATGAGTCCAATATATGCTATCTTGGACGGCCCATTGCGTTTCCAAAAGTGGAGGCGCCAATGAGGGAGGGAGAGAGAGAGATGTTAGATTGGCTTAATATGGCCACTTCGCGCGTAATGGCCCTGCCCAGCCCATCGATTCGCCTCCCGGACACTCGAACTCGGCGCTTGGCGCCTCAAGGCGGCCAACTATAAGCAAGCAAGTATTTCAGCTGATGGTGACGATAAGGGAAGCGCTGCACTCCGCCATGTTGGCTGAAGTCGCTGATTCTAATCGATCTTGATGGAAACGGATCTGCTGCACCCAAATTTAACGCCTCTGAGGGTGTGAAATTGCAATGAAACACTGAACTCCAATTAACGCACCTGCCGTTGCTGGAGCAAGAGGACGCAATTCAAACCACTCGGCTCGATTGAGTGGCAGCTAGCGGAAGAGGCAGCAAGGTGGAAGGAGACGACCCCTACCTTACCTGAGCCGAGTGTCAACGGGTCTCAGTTGAATGAGCCGCGAGCGTTTTTTGTGGGGCCTCGTGGGTTTCAATCCGAGAGGCAAGACCAGATGTGCAAACAGAATTCATTGCCCATCTTAGAGTGGCCACTGACTTAAGCTCCGATCCTCATCAGCAATCGTCGGGGGCCATTTTGAATTTGGAAGCCGGCGAGCTTAGTAGTATTAGTGGTGGTAGTTGGTAGCATTCCCTTAAATCGCTCGCAAAACAACAGGCTCTCTCGCTGGCTAACTCGCCATAGGTAAGCAAGAGGTAAAAATTGTGTGAGCTGCTCGCCAACAAGCGAGACCAACCGGCTAGCTCAGCCGGCCGATTGCCGCTTGTTGTGGTCAAACTCTGACCCGTCATCCCTTCACCTCCTGGCAGCGCTTGCATTCAATTATTATCCCTGCCAAGTCCATTGATAACTTGCGGCGGATTAATGTCCGTTTGTTAACCCCACTTGCTGCTTTGCGTTTCCTCACGGAAGTCAAAATATCCGTCAGTCAAGCCGCCTGCTTCTTGTTGTTCTTCTCCTTGTCCTTCTCGCTTTCTGTCTCAGTCTCCTTCTCGTAAGACAGGCGATAACTAGATGAAACTAGAAGTTCAACGAGCGAGAATTGCCCACTCGCTGCCAGCTTGTCTCTAGGCCGGAGAAGTTTGGCCAACGGCACTCAATCTGCCACTTCCATCCCTCCGAGCGCTATCTCAGGTTGAGAATAGTTACCTTTTGATCGGGGGCTAACCTATGGGGCGAACTAAAGCTCAACCGGCGGCTGACATTGGAATAATGATGTGAGCTTCTGTTGGACTTGGCCGAAACAATGGCACTCCCTCCTCCCATGTCCAATGCTGGATAATAAAGACACAGGCACGGAACTGGCTAGTGCGTCGCCAATGACTTAGAGACAAGCGTGAATTGAGAGCCCAACAAAAGCACCACCAGCAGGCATTGATGCAGTTACGACGGATGGCATATTGTTCGACCACTTGGAGGCAAAGCCTTGCTAGCCGGCCGAGGGTTTCGAGAGAAACCTGTTGAGTTTGTGTAAAACAAACATGGGTATTGAATTATGGTTATAGTGCGATAGATTTGAACCGAAGTGCTGGCGAGTTCCTTTGGCGGAATTACTTCCCTCTCCTTGCGGGTGCTTAGCAGTACTGGACACTCGTTCGTTAGCTTATCTTTCAGTATTATTGGTCGTGAGTTAAATGGATGGGTAGCGAGCTTCCAACTGACTCATGGTTGAATAATCAAGTCAAGATGACAGCACGCGCTTGAGGCGCATTATCCATTTTTGGTCCAAGCCAAGCTCAATTTATAACAACCAAGGACTCTTCGATTACAATTCAAAGTTACCTTTACAGGAACAACTCAACTTGACAGATCAGTCGAGAAGACTTGCCCGCCTGTCGGGAGACAATTCCAAGTGCGAACCATCCCAATCCCCCCCCCCCATTCTCCCTCTCTCTCTCTCTCGCTCTCTACCCTCTCGGCCAACTCGAAGCGTGAGCCGAAAGCTAGCTTTTCTCAAAATGCCACAACTTGTTAATTTCCAGGTAATCGACTCTAGAAGCCCAAGTTAACCCAAAGCTCAAGCGGCTTGTCAGTCTACAACAGGTTATCTTCAAAATTTGCCAAATTTGTAGCTGAGCTTTAGCGGTTTGCCAGTCGAACAATCAACTAGTTAGCAATAGCCAACCACCCTCCTTGCCAAGCCCTCAAATCAAATTATCCGTCTGTGCACATTTGCTGACCACTTGGCTCTGTTAGTTCCGGTGATCCTCATAGGGCACGATATCTGATGATTCCAAAACGACTAACCTTTAAGCGCCAACTCGGAACTAAAGTTTGTGGCAAACGGACTGATCCATTCAAATCATGCACACATCTTGACGTCGATACAACTACATAAATTGACGATGGAAGTGGCAACCAATTCTCTTACCAGATCATGAGAAAGAAAATCCACCATCTGACCGCGCGGTTTTGCCCACCAATAGCATCTTAACAAAGCGTCCCCAAAGTGAAGGCAACTGTCCAATGGGAGGCTTGTTGCATTCACTAATTGTTGTCCAGCCTTGGCGTCCAAAGTTTCACTGCTACTGATTTAATTAACCGGACCGGTAGATGGTGAACTCTCTCTCTCTCTCTCTCTCTCTCTCACCCGCTCAACCAACCACTATAATCCTTGAACGACAACAGCATCGGCAACACATTTAGTCATTCAACAGTGTCACGAATACGCTTTACCCTCTCTACTGCGAGATGTTCATCTGGCTGCATGTGCACATTCAAAATACTCTTGCGGAATACCCCATCGCCATACTTTACGCTTAGTCAACAGTGCGGATTAGTGGATACTGGATTTGCCTGGAACGACTTCGACACGTATGATCTGGGCTTAATCGTGCTCATATCATAACTGCAGACCCGACGATGAATGCCCCATTCTGCATGCTCTTAGTAAATGATTCGAGTTTGTACCACCTCGGAGAGAGACAAAGTGGGCAGAGAGGCTGCATCAAGCAGGATGACTGTAGTGTAGCATGCATGGCGAGAAAATTGGTGCATAAAATTCAAGATTCAACGTTAATTATCGCCGGCGAACTTTAATTGGTGTTCATCTGCCCTGTGTTCAATGTGAGGGCCAGCGGTCGTGTTTAAACTCTTTGAGCAAGCTTGTTGTTCTCGCTGAGTCACCTGCAAATGTATCCACAACATAAGTATCAGTCACCTCGTGTATCATTTCTTATGTTACATTCAGAGTTACGCTGCAAAGACGATGTAGAATTCCGACATCCATCGGTCGGAATCAATCCGTCTTGCATCCACACTCAGTCCGAACGATGCTCTGCCGCTAATTCTGGAGCGGTTGGCCATATTGCTTCGTAGTTTGGTTCGCCAACTGTGTGTGATGGCGAGGCATAAATTGGTTGCAAGCTTTCATATCCACCGTTGTCTATTAATGGCAATGGACGGGACTGTTGCGACAGACTATTGCAGCTATGCCTATTCGATTCTCTTATTTTCTCGTACCCGACATCGGTTTGTTCATCTTCGAAGTTACATATTAAAAGCTCATAACCATTATCGTCGACGCCGTCCTCCTCAGGGCTCAGATTGCGATTGCTTATGGCGACAGTGTTGTTGTTCATACTATCATCCGTATGTGGGACCGGTAAAGGACGATCGTTATTACTGTTGGAATTTTCATTTGGTTGAAGTGGTTTTTCACTTCTCGGTGGCGGTAATCTCAACTTATCATCATTGGATGGTTCTCTAGAACGTTCACTTTCAGGGCTCTTGACTTGTTTCGAATAAGTTAACTCTATCGGCTCTCGGGAAAGCCGTTCAGAGCTGATGTTTGCTTGCATAGTTATCGAGTAATTCTTGGGGGGCGGCTGTGGTGGACGAGATTCGGCATCACCCACACGATTGGACGAATTGTTCGTCCTAGCTGCTTTGTTTATGACAGAGTATACAGGTGTCGGTTTTTGGTCTGAAATGGTTTCACGTTTCGAAACTGGGATTAGTGAATCGGGCTCTCTGGTGCTGGGTCGTTGCTTGACTGGTGACTCTAAATTATTAGATGGGCCAGGAATCGGCTCCCGTGGAGACGACTCGATATCAGTTCTATCATCGCCTGTAGTGTGCTCATCGCTGTAGGCTGAAGTTCTATCCCAATTATCGTCCTCCATTCTATTTGATCTGCCCAAGGGCCGTGCTACGGCATAGTTATGAACTAAGGGTTGGTAATTGTGATTAGAGACTCCATCGACCTGATCATAAGCGGTGGATGAGGTTGTGGATCCAGCAATCTCCTCATAGAAACAAGACGAGCCGCGGTCACCGGACATCTCAATGTAATCATGATCGCTTATAGCAAAACGCTCTCGCTGTCTCTCAGCCAACACTTTCGCCAGTGGCTCTCGGACAGAAATGATGTCATATGATAACTTTGTCGTTATTGTGTCTGGACATTCATCGAGCAGTCTTTCAATATGGACATCTGCGGGTCGATTCTCTATGTCATTGTTGGCATCTGCGGTGTATGACGGAGGTTGCTGTATATCAGATCCCTCATCAGGTATATGAGAGGAGTGTGGGTGCGTTATATATGGGGGTTCATTGAGTTCTGAGGGTAATGAGGATGAAGACTGTTTCACAGATTTGGCTTGATTACTGTGGCTTCCGAGGCTCATCGCGCTCGAGAACTTGCGAGTAACAGACTCGCTGTTTGGAGCCCGTGATGACGAGCTCTGTTCGCACATGTTGACTCTAACACCTGAGAATGATCGAATGTCACGAATTGATTGCTTCTTTTCCCTAATATCAGGTTCGCTACGACTCACTTGCAACGGGTTGGATGACAACTCTAAATTCAGAGATGAATCATCTGCCGGAATGTGAGGTGCCGCAAGGTGAGAGACGTCGATGTTACGACCAAGCGATTGATCGCTAACAGACTTATCACCATGCCGGCCGAAGCAAAACGGACAAAACAAAATTTTCATTCGGCCCATCTTCTTGAGGTGGTTAACTCAGTAATGTAACAGGCGAACGATTGCTTAATGTAGGCGCACGGTTTACTTGGATAACTATGCCTGAGGTTATATCCCGAAAAGTTATGTTTTCGTCAGCACACCATTTGCTTAGGATGTTTGTTGGCTAACGCTGTTCAGGATTGATAGTTCGACGGGCCCAAAGAGATCATGAATTTTCACCCACCCAGACTGTTAACGCATCCGAGAAGGTCACTCGAGTAAACCACGTACCTTAACTATTACTATCTTGGAGATAACTTCTCGGTTGCATTGACCAAGTAACCCTTTGGTCGTCCTTCTATCGCACTTGTTCACTAAGTGCTAATTCATGATCGCCTTGATACATTAATGCCCGCCTTGCTTCAACCCAAAGATCTACTTTCCTGCATCGCGTCTTGGGTATCTAAATGCGACGAGGCCGCAGCTGACATATTGGTACTATCGATGACAGCTAAATCACTATGAATCTTCCGTATCTACATGAATACTTCCAGTTGGTGATAGTTGCGAACGAGGTGCCACCTGGCTATACGGAATTGAAAATAAATAGAATTCAAGAACAGATACCGGCAAAAAATTGCCCATTTGTGACTGTCCAGTATAGAAATGGACAGCATGCACAAGTTCACGTGGCGCGAAGACCCCGACGACAGCCATCAGCTTTATAATGTTATGGCTAGCAGTGCTGCTCACGCGGTTGTTTCTGGGACCCTATTTTATTTTTGTCATCAGGAACATGAAGAAATAAGTGCTAGGATCCCTGCCAGTATGAGAGCCCCTCTTGAGTTTGATACATCCTCACTCATCTCTGTATTCTTGCACCATCCGTGCCAAGATCTATTGGTCTAAAACAAACGAAACAATGAACTATATCTCAGACCGTCCAGGAAATTCGCTTATTCGAGAAAATGACATCTGTGTCATTCATATCAGTGAGCAGATTAGGTATATCTTCAAGATCGAACCAAAGGCTGAGTTGCAAACCAAATTTGGTCTAGTTAAAGCAGAAAACTTGCTGAATTATCCATACGGGGTAAGGTTTGAATGTAAGAGGGGATGGATCCTCCCTCTAAGATTAACTCCAGAACTTTGGACACAACTGCTTCCGCATAGAACTCAAATACTCTATCAAGCCGACATTAGTATGATACTAATACAGCTGGACATAAAACCCGGGTCAATAGTTGTCGAGTCAGGCACGGGCTCTGGATCACTCTCTCATGCCATCCTACGTGCCTGTCTTCCTAACGGTTTCTTGCATACATTCGATTTCAACGAGTCTCGAGTAGATGAGGCATCTAGAGAATTTGTGAACCACGGTTTCGAAAATAATGTTAAAGTTGAGAATAGGAACGTTTGCGAATCTGGTTACGGGGAGGAGCTCGAGGGAAAAGCTGATGCATGTGTCCTAGACTTGCCACAAACTTGGCTTGCGATTGAACATGCTTATAAGATCCTGAAGCCTGACGGTTCCCGACTGTGCACCTTTTCGCCTTGTATTGAGCAAGTGCAACAAAATGTCACTAAGATGGCCGATCTAGGACTCAAAGATATAGTTACTATGGAATGCCTTTTGAGACCACTCGAGGTTAAAAAGCAGGAGCTGCGTATGTGGACAGACAGCGTACTCGACGGCTTGCTGGCCATCGATAAAGTTCGTATAGAGGATCTCAAGAATAATCTGAATCCGTCAAAGCAGGCTAGGACTATCGAAGAACCTAAAATCGATAATTTGCCTTCGGATTCGAACGATACAAGCACCAAACTGCTCAATCATGCCCTGATGAACCCCAGAGCACCGTTCAGCCCTCACCTGTTGCCCAAAACCTCCCATATCTATGCCAAACAACCTGCTGAGATAGTCAGTCATTCGGGATACCTAACCTTTGCCAGTAAAAGACGCTAGTCTGACATCAGTTTTAATCGAGCAAGCGTCTAATGTCATCTGAGCAACCGTTATTCTCATCTGTTGTTTTGGTCACTTTTAGTGGCTCGAATTTTGACGAATGCCTGCCGCAGAATCCGTTGGCATTAGAAAAAACCTTATCGATTACATCTTTTCGAAGGGGAGCACAATGGCGTTGGTTGACAAATATATCTAAGAGAGTTGAGAGACTTGTCTTGATAAACTAACCTGCTAGTTTCTCGATCGATCGTTCGAAATTCACTACCCTTATCCCACAATGGGATCACAGCTGCGATCTGTGATCTTGAATTTTTTGTCGCTATATCCGCACAATGGTCGAATACTGGTAGGATCAGCATTGGTAGCGTTGAACATGTTTGCCCAAACAGTTACAGTTGAATTGCCAATATCCATTGCCATCGACAGAATTAAACAGATTCCCAACTCGGGGTGGTTACCTGCGCACTTGCTACGGAGACGGCGGATATTTTAGATCCGTTCCGGCTCGGAGACTATTGCTCTTGTAACCTGTTAGCTCCTACACTTCAACCTTTGACTTGGACAATTGTGCGTAGATCGATTAAATCACATTCTGTTCCGTATCCTTGAGATAGCGATAGTCAAATATAAAGTTAGAGACGCTGTCTCTATGCTAGGCTTTGCCCTGATCTAAGCCGATCTGACTTTAGGCGAAATCATTTGCACAGTATTGATGGACCAGAGATCGATGATGCAAGGTTATGATTGTGACCATCGAGAATGGCTCAATCGATAGCGAGCAGGAACTTGCATAGGGTTCAATCTTCGAAGGCTAGATTTTCCAATAGTTCGATTTAGCGTGCGGGAAATACCAAGAGCGAAAGCAATATTGGTTATTGCTTAGCACCAATCAGAGAGTCTTCTCCCTATGACCACAAACAATTTGTATTAGTGAGATCAGAACTCAGCGTCGTAAAGAAAGTGCCGATTTGATCCAAACAGGCTTGCGAGTAAAGGCAACGCTTTCATGAATTCAGCCAGCCAGTCGTCCGCACTTAAATTTGCTACCGCAAGATGGGAAGGTGAGATACTCATTCCAGATTTAAGATCTTTTCCGATAGATGTGGTGTGGACCAACGAGATCGATGAGATATTGGACCAACGAGTGATGAGTCTCATAGCTCGCTGATCATTTAATAGTTCGGGCGATTCCAACCAGCGGGTAAGTTTCCCGCGTCGTATGGTGGGGCTGAGGGATGGCGCTCGAGCGCTAACTTTATTGAAACCAGATGGCTGACCTAACGACTTATCGTACTCACCTAAAACACGAAGCTTTATCCGACTCACTAGGTCCCTCTCGACACTGTTCCGCGCGCGGCACTCGTATTCGCCGCTATCTTGCTCCCTAACCGACAAAAAATGTAGCTCTGGGCCCACAAAATCAATCCGGCCGTCCACAAACCTGGTCCATTCTATCGAGGGTTTTGGTAGGCCATCAGCAGAGCAAGGGATGTCCAATTGCTTGCCTACAGTTGTTTCAACATCTCTGGGTTCAACAACCCATTTCAATTGGACTATGGATGGATTTCATCGTTTGTTAAAATCGCACTCGTTCTCCCCGCCAACCGATCTAACTTCACGATACTCACCCTTAACGTTCAACTTTGTCGTCACTTTATCCTCTCCAAAGCTATTTCTAGCCACGCAGGTGTAAGAGGCCGCATCGCTTGGCTTCACATCGATGACACGAAGTATGGATTGAAAATTGTCCGGCTGTAGCAAGATCCACAATTTTGCTGGATCTGTTGTCTGCGTGATCCTCCTCTCATTCTTGAACCAATCGAAGCTGAGATCTCTTAGCTCACCTGAATCGACAGAGCATGTGAAGGTTGCATTTGCACCCTCGGGGCGATCTAAATGCTTAACCTGATCAACTATTTTTGGAGCCTTGCTGACTGTTATGTTGGGTGAGTTAGCCGATGTTAAGCACTATTTGGAAGGAACCTAATTTTGGGTCTTTGAATATTATTTTGCAACCTTACCTTCGGAGGATTTGCTAGGCTGGACAATAGATGTCAGGACCACTATTGCCACCATGCGATACAAACTTGAGCAAACCATCTCGTCTGGTTGGATGTGAGCTATAACGACCTAATTGGAGAAAAGAATCGCTAAACAAAACATAAAATGCAACTTACTGAACGAACTGGCGTAGTGTGATTTATTTGGGCTCATAGTTGCGCTGGAGCATAGCGCTCGCGATCAACTCAAGGCAGGCCGTTCTTGTTCTATGATATTCATAGGAATATCGCATAACTTGGAACCTCTAACAACGACTGACCGTAGAGCCTCATCCTCCTCTACTTGCGTTGAGCATCCAACTCGATCCACTCTGATTGGCCCATCTCGAGCTCAATTCTGAACTGACACAACGTCTAACAGCCCCACTTATGAGAGCCGAAAGCGATAACAGTGGGACCAAACTTAGCATGAGCACCTGATTTTGTATCCCCTCGGAGGCTGTTCACGGACTGCATAATTTTAAGGCAGGCAACTCTTTGGCCTTTGACGAGTGCGATCAGAGATTCTCAGGACCAACTAGATTTGTCCTCAAAGTTTGAGACTTGCTCTATGATTCATTGGCAACTTTTAACCGGCGTCCAGATTGGTCCCGGATTAATGTGTTGTCTCAACGTATAGCCCCTGCTGAAGACATCTTGGATCCTCTACAGGGGCTTTTGCTCTATGCCCTCAGACTCGAACGTTTCTTGCCTCAGGTATCGAACGAAATCCGAATCGGCCGATGAATCTTGGAACATAATCTTTGTAGAAGTCAATCTGACAGTTTAATTACATTTCAAATCATGATTCGCCAATCAAGTGGAAAAATTACCTCTATTTATATAACTTAACCATTCAACTCATCACGCTTCCTAGATATTGCTTCTCACTTTTTGAGTGCTTTCAAAGCTCCGTCTCTTCCTCTCCTCATGGGGCCCCTCTTACGCTGGCTAGCTCTTGCAAATCCTTGTTAGGGAGCAATAACATCCGCTGGGAGAATCCACCTCCTCGCTCAAGTTCAACGTGGCATTTTTCCTTCTTGAGCAGCCTCTGGGTTGAAGGAAAAGTAGTTCGTGCTAACCTGGGAGCAAATCGTTCAGATCAACCGATGGCATTCGAAAGCGCCGCTGCCGTCGAATCGCGACCCCGAATCAGGTGGTTCCGGCTCGCGCCTCTCCAAGTCAGCCGCCAGTCTGCCCCCTCCATTGGTGGCCAAATGTTGGCCGAGTTTAGGCATAGCAGCGAGCGGCCTGTTGTTGGCGCAGCTTCTTTTGGATTCGGCGCCAACAACAAACAGCAAGCGGCCAACTCTCCATTTTGGCTCCATGAGGAGCAACTCCGCTCGATCCTCCTCCAGGCAAGCTCACCCCTAAGTTTGGGCAACTCCTTTCAGCGGTTCGGAATTGCCGACCATCCAGGTGAGTCCCTGTCTCTCTTTCTCTCTCCTTTGTTGGTCAAGCGCGGCCGCATAACAAATGGAGCTCGCTAACAAACATCATCTGCTCCTATTGCCCATGAATCATGAGCAAAGCGGATGGACGGAAGCAAGTGGTCGGAAACGAGACAATGAGATGGCGTGTGGAGACGAGCGCCGGCCTGAGCCAGCATGAGACCCATTCCAAGCTTGAGGTGGACAAAGCGGAGGCGAACAATGGCTGCCTGTACGAGTGCCAGGCTGTTGCTGGCGCCGAACCCTCGGCTGGCGGCCTCTTGCAACATTCGAGCCAAAAACATCAGAGCGGCGGCGATAAATTACGTCGCCTCTATGGTTTGCTAGCGAACGGTAAGTAACTTTTTGTTAGAGTGGCCCGAATCGGGCAAATGAATTAGCAGGTTGGTTTGTTAGCGCTAGTAGTCTGGCTGTTGCAAATGGAGCTCGACGCTCGAGGGCAAATGGTTGCCGTTTCAGCCATGGCAAGAGCTTGGCAAATAAACAAATAAACTAAATCAGATCGCTTGTCATTATCATCTCCCTTGCTTTTTCTCTTCCCCTTTCCATCTCCCGTAGAGCTGATGTTGTCACTCGACAAGCTTGCCCAATAACTCAGCTCGCCGGCTTAACTAGGCCAGGCCAAGGCTAGAGCCGCTTAACGGCAGCGCTGCTAGCCGGCCAGCTTATTGGGCCGGTTCAATGTCACAGGCTGCGCTCCTCCTCGTCCGCCCTCGGTGGGCCTTCCAAGCTCTTGCTTGTCGCCAGCCACTCAGCTCCAGCTCGGGAGCCTTAGATGTCCAGATACTGGCTAAAATCAGTGGGGTTAATCTAGATTAATTGATAACTCCGACTCTAATTCTGGTCCCAGCTTGCAAGCCAATCGTAGATTTGAAGCCTAATCGGCTGTATGAGGAAGCAAAGTTTGGCTCAACTTTTATCGAAAGCGCCGACCAACAGGTTGATGAATATTTGCTCATTGTGAGATTGTGAGAGCTGGTCCATAGATCAGGGTCTTCGTGAGCGCGCGCGTCGCCCAAACCTCGCTCGCCAATCCATTCAGCCCAAGTGGAGGTCACTGGCCCCCTCAAAGGCGGCGGCAACAGTAGAGACCACAGCGAGCTGGCAACTACGACGACCTGAAGAAACTTCTCCACCTTCAACTCAAGCCCTCCATCTCTGGCGAGATCCATCTGGCAAAGACGCGAGCTGTCCGCTCGCAAGCCCCAAGTAAGAGGGAGAGAGAGAGAGAGAAAGAGTGACGAGCCAGCTGGCGCGAAGGCGGCCGGTCAGCTAGTTTGCGGCCGTTTAGTTATATGGCAGTTTTAGCAAGTAAATAGCGGCACTATCTTGGGAGTTAGCTTGCATAAGTTTGAAGGTAAATTTAGTTTGTTTGAGAGTTTGGCAAATTTGCACTTAAAGTGCCTCCTCTCTCCCTCTCTCCTTTAAAATCTCGTTTGCTCTCTCCTATGAAGCCCAGAAGAGGGCTATGGATCGTGCGTTTGCCTCTCGTTGCTGGCGGCGACGCCCGAGCCAGGACAAAACAGGAGCCGGCCCGCAACCTGTCCAGCCAAGCCCCCTACTTGGAGCGGCTCTAATCAAGTCTCGCTTGCTCGCTGTTCGCCTGGCCGGATCCTTGGGCGGTGGCGTATGGGCGAGCCAGCGGGTCGACTGGCGGAGGTGGAGAGCGTTTGAAATTGGCTAGCCGAGGCCTCGATCAGCCTCATCAGGCTGGCCGATGAGTTACGCTACAATTTATATACGCAACTTGCCTGACTCCCACAAGTCTGAGCCGCCTTTTAGCCAGGCCAGCGACAACAAGTGGATGCCACAATTTGCTCGGCGTTGATTATAATGATCGCGATTAAGGTGGAAAGGGAATTGGGAAATTGGTGCTGAGACTGATAAGATAACTTGTATTTGCAAGTGTCATTGGTTGGCTCGTCGAGTTATGTTCATCCCTCTGCTCTGCTTGTCTCGCTAGAGTTGGCCGCTCTTTCGCATGGCTCATCCCCGTGAAGGACTTCAGGGCATAAATACCTTCACTAAACATTGCTCTGGCTCTTACCATTCACCTGCCCGCCGCCTCCCAATGAGCTTCGCCTGCTAGCTTTCCATCAAGCATGCTATTGGAAATCTGAATTGGAAAAACGAAGCCGAAACTCTATTGCTCGCTCTCACTGTTTCCAATTCGACCAGCATTTGCGCGCGAGCCGCATACAGACGAGCTAGAGAGCGACTCACGGTGGCAGCCGCAGCCATTGCCTTGCAGCAAGCAGAACAGTTTCGGTCTTAGCAAAATAAATGACTGGCGTCGCCATGGAGTTGCCCTACTGTTGATGGAGGAGTAACGCAATTGCAATTGCTATTGCAATTGCAGCTGCAACTGCAACTGCCACCATGGAACCCCCGTTAGTTCACCAAGCCAACGGAGCCACAATCTGCAGCTCGCTTGTTTGCATTAGCCACAATGGCGGCGCATGAAATACTTGAAAGTGTGACGAGATTCAATTCCATTGCTTCCCTTTCATTCATCGCGACTGTAGTGGCAACGCCAACCGCGGCCGCTAACCTGGGCCGCTTCCTCCTTCTGCCTTACCCAGGCAGCCAGCCTGCTGGTTAGCTAGGCTGGCCTAGCTCGGTCAGGTGTTTTGTTAGTAGGCAAACGTTTCTGGTCTTCTGTAGAGAGCGCCCGCTTGTTCGGGTTCGTGTGTGAGTGCGCAGCTGTCTCGCCTTTGGTTGGTAAGAACGCCCATATTTGTGGCCTTTCTCAGTGAGACACCTCACTCGTTGGCTGTAGGGAATGAAGGCGACGGGTGTCTCGGCGGCAAACAGGTGACTTGTGTTCGTTAGGAGCAGTTTACGGGCACGCCTGTGTACGAGCGCAAGCTGGCCCTGTGAACCATTAGTATGTGTACGATTGGCGAATCCAGCGCAACTGGTGGCGGCAACGGAAAAGCCAACGGCTGCAGCAATGGCAGCAACGGGCAACCTGCGTGTGAGCGCGGAATAGGATGGATGAACAGGAGGGCGAGCAAAAGCCAGCGAACGATACAGGCAAGCCAAGCGAAAGCAAAGTCGCTCAATTACACCTAATAAAAATTCGCGTTCTTCTCGACATCGTTGGCTAGCAACGAATTGGCTGACAAACTGGATGGCTCGCCCAAACTTCACATTTCTATCTCACCCTCTCAAGCCCGCAACTCGTCGAACATAAACGTTCAAATCCACCATATTTCCTCGCTACAGATCGAATCCCATGCAAAAATGGCCTCCAATAATAATAATTCAACAAGTAACCTGAATAACAACAACAACAACAGCCACTCAACAGATGCCTCCTCAGATTATGGAGATATTCCAGAGATCGAACTTATTATTAAAGCCTCCACCATCGATGGCCGGCGCAAAGGGGCCTGCTTGTTTTGTCAAGAGTATTTCATGGACTTGTACCTGTTGGCTGAACTTAAAACTATTTCATTGAAAGTAACCACTGTTGACACACTCAAACCGCCGCCAGATTTCCGTTCAAACTTCGACTCAACACCACCGCCCATCCTAATTGATCGAGAGCATGCCATATTGGAGAATGATAAAATTGAACGTTACATAATGAAGAATATACCTGGTGGACATAATTTGTTTGTCTCAGATAAGGAAACCGCCACAACAATCGAGAATTTATATAGCAAATTTAAACTAATGCTTACCAAAAAGGATGAGACTTCGTTAAAAGCTTTATTGAACCAATTGCAAAATATTAATGATCACCTAGAGAGAAGAGGTTCGAGATTTTTGACTGGCGACACAATGTGCTGTTTCGATTGCGAATTGATGCCCAGGTTGCAACATATTAAAGTTGCTGGAAAATACTTTGCCGATTTTGATATTTCACCCAAATTTACAGGAATCTGGCGTTACATGTATAATATGTATCAATTGGATGCATTCACGCAATCCTGTCCTGCTGATCAAGATATCATTAATCATTACAAGAATCAACAGGGGGTTAAAATGAAAAAACACGAGGAGTTGGAAATGCCCACCTTCTCAACAACCATACCCGTAAACGTGTGCCCTTAGGCCATTCCAGAACTAAAGTTAATGAAGAGTTACAATTCCCCTCCAGCCCACCCACTTTCTAATAAGCGCTTGCGCTTAAAACTACCCATATGGACATACACAAACATATTCAATGATGACGATACTAATTATAATTTAATATCGCACGTATTACTACATGATTATTATTGCTTAACCGTTATTATAGAGCGCGCGCGTCTCTTACCAACCGACTCGTGCCGCTCGATCAATCACCAGGTTCCTGCTTTAGACTGTGATGGATTGTGGCTGATGGCTGGTCAACCAGATTGGTGGTGCTCGCAACCATCTGATGGGTTCTGTTCAACGGCGCAAAAGCGTGCGCTACTGTTGAACTATCTTGGCCCGGCAAATGTTGAGAATTAATCCCTTGTTCAGTGCCAATCGAACGCGTTGAGTGATGATGGTGAAGATGATGGTGGTAACCAGGTTGTTGAGGTTGATATTGCAGCAAGTGTGAGTTATGCTGGCTTACATCATATAACTGTTGGCTGACGGCTTTTGCATTGTTGCGCCTATACTTGGCTCGAGCGTTTTGGAACCAAACCTTTAGGTATAATCAAGAATGAGGAAGCGTTAAAATCGTCGCATTGGTGTTACTCCACAAATGTAATCTATTGGATGTAAAGAGAGAAAATACTTCCAAAAATTGCTTACCTGTAGAACACGTTTTGAGAGTCCTGTCGTTTGGGCTAAGGTTTTCAAATCTTTGGCATCAGGATTTTGGTTCTTTGAGAACCACCTCTTCATTTCCTTCAATTGATTATGCTTAAACGAGGTCCGAAGCCTCTTAGAGCGACCTGGATTATTGCCATTACTAGCCGTGCTACCATTGTTATTACTGTTATTTGTTGTACTGTTTGTTGCATTTGTCCCATTATTGATCGAGCTTGGCGAGTTGATAGCTGTCCCATGTTGTTGCTCATCTAAAATCACGGCACACTGCTGATGTAATTGGCTCAATTGGCTTTCCTTAACTTCCTGTTCTGTATCGGTGGCGCTCGCCGATAGCCTATCCTCCATGGATTCTTGTCTAGATTGGTCAAGCAAATTCAAATTAGACACATTGATCTGACTCCCCAGAGATCCGTTCGTAGGTGAATTAGTTGGACTTTGGTGGTCACTTAAGTTGCTGCCAACGCTGCTAGTGCTGATCACCGACGACGACTGACGCCTGCATAGTTGGGCGACACCAACTGATGCCGGCGATGCCAGTGAGTTTTGCGAATGCAACTTAGGTGACAGGTTGGCGCCCATATTCCTGGTATCACTGGTTGTCGATGGCACCTTTATATTTGCTGTATAATGTCTAATTACTGGCGTAGACGACTGATGATGCATCGATTGGGTAGGGATGTGGTGTTGGTGATGCGAGAGAGTATTGCTTTTCGCATTTGAGCCCAAACTAGTGCTAGCAATTCCATGGGCAGAAATAATCTGCGAGCGCTGAGAGAATTGATCATAAGCTGGGCCGCCGGAACTGTGTTGATGTTGATGCGAAGTAAAGACGTCGTCAGGTACAGATGTTTGCATCATGGCATGATGGTGATGGCTATGCTGTGCTTGGTTATGATGGTGACTGGGTGCATAATGTTGTTGTTGTTGTTGCGGTTGCTGTTGATGAAGTTGATAGTCATTCGTTAAAACGGAATTCGCATGGTTGGCATATGGAGAGACTGAGGCCGTAGGATTTGGTTGAGCTTGCTGAGCTCCACCTAGGTGGAATTGATTGATGAAAGCGGGAGATGTAGCGACTTGTGGCGAAGTTGACTGGCTAAGATTCGGCCAACTCTGATTGTTGACAGCTACTTGAGCAGATTGCTGCATCAGTGGCTGGCTATGGTGGTGCTGAAATGGGTCGATGGCCCTTTGTTGTTGATGGATCATACTGTAGTAGTCTTGATGGCATTCTTGATAGGTGGTGTCATAGTAGTTGTTGCTACTGTTGCTCTCTGGTTGGCCAAGTCTGCTTCCGGCCTGCTGATTATGAGAGTATGGCTGCGCAATATGGTGCAAGCGCTGGTCATGAGTTGGACCCATCGTCATGGTTGGCTCCTGTGAGACGTAACCGGATTGCGACTCTTGGTGATGGTGGTGGTGAAGATGACCAGACGTAGCTGAAGGCATGATATCGAGACCCTTAGCTGATGCTTGAGTGGGTGTTGATGGGGATGTTTTGCGACAGAGTGAGCTTACAAGTGGCATATAGGCAGCCGAAGCTGCGGGCAGGTGCGTGGATGGTGTTAGCTCTGATTGGGTGATATCACTTGATCTACTATTGGGTGCGGCAATGACAGGGACTCCGATGGTTCCAGCTGTTTCGCCTGTTTGTGCCTGAAGCTGGTGATGGCCAGCAGCGAGATGCCGAGCGGTGTCGGCAGGCCGCTGGCCATATCGTGTCGATTGTTGGGATGAGCTTGCACAATTTAGATCACTCATGTTTGGATTCACCTGGTAGTTTGGTTCACTTGAATCTTGCTGCTGTTGATTGTGGAGATGCATATGATAGCTCGATGCGGGTTGGAGGGCAGTGATGCTTGCGCTACCTGGGTGCCAACTTGTCATCGCCTGGTGATTGTGGTGCGACATCGAGGTCATGGATGTTTATTGGTTGGATTCAAACCTTTTCACTCAGCCCAAATATTTACGACAAACGACAAGGTGTTCTTCAAATGAGCACAAATCACCTTTGTCAATTTATCTCCCTCAGTTCAATCAATCTTTTGTTCGATGTTGAGGTTTGAAATTTTCATTTGCAAACCTCTGATTGTTCCCACATGAGACTCGATTTGTGGATGAATTTACAAATCATGTTACACTGACAATGCGTATGGCTATTTCCAGATTAACTGGATATGCTGTTATGGAAATGATGACAATCGCTCCTAACCTCGCCAACCAGTTCCACTAACTCTCCGTTTATTCCTCTCATCACCGGTTAGCATCCTTCATCTCAACTATCTCAGCTCTCCTTGCAACCAGGATGGGAGAATATTAAAACAAACGCCCGCGGCAACCAGGATAAAGCATGAGAGAGAGAGAGGGAGGGGGGAGAAAGGCTGCTCGCGGTTGGTCGGCTTTAGTTGTTGCCGCTATAGTAGAGGTAGCTGCTAGCTCTGCGTCTCCACCTTGTCCTGCTTGAAGAGGTTGGAAGCTTGCCCTTCATCACTGTCTAACATTTAAATAATCCATAGACTAGGGTTGGCAGGGAAGAGGGCTGGTGAAGTGGCTTGGATGCAAGTTGTTGGGAGGTTGTAGTGCGGCTTCGGTTTCTCAGCTCGAGTTGCGCGCCCAAAAAGATCACACCAAGCAACCGACTGGCGTAGAGCTGGGCTCAGGAGGGCGCATGCGCCAGCGAGCCGGCCACTCGACATGCGAGGAGCCATAGGGAGACGATGGAGCGGCAGACGGCGGGAAAGAGCGCGCGCGATAGAGAGAGAGAGAGAGAGAGACAGGGACAGGGCGAGCGGGAGGCCGTTTGAGGGACGAGGTGGTGAAGAGACAAGGGGAGCTCTGAGCAGGTCTCGCGCGCCGCCCTCGCCTAGGAGGCGCGCCGACCGCCCGCTCCTGCCAGCTGCCAAGTTCCAAAAGTAGCGCCTGCATCCGCCGAACTATAGGGCAAGCAGGACCCTACTTTGGCCCAGTTCGTCCTATAACCAGAGCCAGCCTTTGTTGTTCGGCTTCGATCAGCGTGGACGCTCGTGAACGTGAGTGATGTTCGCATGTAGCTGCGCTATCTCCATCCCTCTCTCGCTCTCAATCCCCCTTGCCTCCTCTCATGTCTCGTCCGAGAGTAAAGAATTGGATGCTCGCTTGGCGGATGTTGGTGCCCGAATGAATGTGTTTGTTGCAGTCCCAAGCTAGATTCGTGTCCTGTTTGAGCTTGAATGGCAACGCAAAGTGCGTCGCCACTCTCTGGCCACTGATGATGGCATCAACAATGCCAGCACTTTGAGATGAGGCCGCCTCCGTCAGTTTTTGAGCAGTGCCGGCAGATCCTTCCCTCGATGGCTTGCGGCAAGAGAGCCGTGAGGAGCGTTAAAGGGATCGAGAGAAAAAGAGAGAAAGAGGGAGCCAGAATTTGCCACTCGTTTGTGAGGATGAGAGGAGAGGGAAGTGAGGAGAGGATCGGCGGCTAGCCAGCTAAACAAATTTGATTCCAAGAAAAGGTATCACCATGGGAGAGGCCGATTGCAGTCACGCAGGCGACATGGGCCCGCTGGTAGCCTCCTTTTTTATTGCTCCAATGCGGCTTCCGCTCGGGCATCAAACTAAACTGGATCCCCTGGACACGCCTGATTAAATGGGCTAGTGTCACCTGAAGGGCTGGTTTAATTAATGAAAGCATACAATTGAATCCTTGTTTTATAAGAGCGGGACAAACATGGCACATGAAAAGCGCACAGGTAGGCGAAACTAAAGCCTTTGGAGCCCTGACCAAGTTGGAGGCAACTGATGGCGCCCACAAGGATCAGTGGACCAGTTTTAATTTTAGCCGACCTCTGAGCCCTTGTTAGGGGTGTTCTCCGGATTTAAGCCAGAGACAAAGCGAATAATTGATGCCCAATATAATTTGTTTGACTTTCCATCAACAAACGCCAGGGAGGGAGGATTCCTTTTTTGGAACAAGCGCAACCGAGACCAGTGGGGCACACTCCCTTATCCGACGGCGCCCAGCCACATCAAACCTGGGCAAGTTGAAGCGGATAGGTGAGAGTGAGGGGACGGATTGAGAGCGCGGCTTTATTTTTGATTGGTCCGAACATTTATCACTGGCCGATGTGGTTGACGTTTGCCCGAAACTCGCCAGAACTCCAACACGGAATCGCGAGGCCCCAGACCCTCAAACCAGGAATGGGATAGCATCCATCCAGGGCTCCTATCGCTAAAATCTTCCGCCTCATCCATCGTTCGGCTAAAGCAACAGTTGCCACCTCTCTCTCTCTCTCTCTCTCTCTCTCCATTGCTCTAGTTATTCTTGATTGACGCAAATCAATCAAGCTGAATCGTGTGGCCAGCATAGTATGACTGTAGTAGTTTGCGCCGAAACGGGGCCCACTACTAGAGTTGCAAATCGTACCTGCGCATGAATATTCAAACTGTCCTCAGTTCGCGAGCGTTGTGCGTATGGATAGGCGCAGGATGGTTCACCAGCGCTAGAAATGACGTCGAGCGGATGCTTGTCTATCTCACATCTTTCCGCCAACTTTTGACTTATTTCAATGTACAAACAGGGACCAAGGAGGGCTGAATTCGTCCAGGTGACCAGGTTCATCTGCTGCCAGTGTCCAGATTGCTGTATAATGAGCAGCAGCTACGGTAGTCTCGCAGAAGCAATACTATAGTTTTATTTGCACACACGCACACCAGGCATGCTCAGTACGTCCCTCCAATCTGACTTTTTGGCCCATTTTCAGTAGTTTTGAGCCGCAAACAATAAAAATGTTGTCCCCCACATCCAGTTTCTCTGTCGATCGAGCAGAAGCTTCCCTCTTCTCTGTCTCCTCCAGCACTTTTACGGCCTCCAGTCGATGATTTAGGTACGCAGGGAATGGATCACTAGCACCAAATTTACCTGGCACGAATGTCGGACAGCATGCTTGTTAGTGGGCTACCCTCAGCTCGCTGCTTCATATAGAGATGGACTGGCCATCGGATTTGCCCGAGTTCTACACTCCCGTATTCGATTCACGCCAATCTGATTTGTGCTCGCTTCGCACCAACTTCGAGCCGAGTATCAAATTCTGAGGAAATGTCAAATACAGTAGACGGTGATAAATGTCTCGCATTCGTGGACTCTACTTCCCCTCCGAGCCTATGCCCATACAAGCTGCCTTTCCAGACTTTCGTTTGCGCAGAACGTGTGCTCTTGTTACTCAAAACCGAACTGCCACTCGTCTCTCTGCATCTCAAGCGGAGATCACAATTCAGAAGCTGTCGCTCTGGAGCATCCGAAACTAGAGCTTCGAGTGGATGAGTGACTACACTGTTAGTGACAATTTTCCTACAAGAGTCGTCACACAATCAGGGTAGCAGGCGAGGGCCAATATTGATTTGTGGCTCATTTCACCAACAAAGTTAGTTACCAATATCATGGCTGCTTATCGGCAGCAGATAATCTTCAAACAGCTGCTTGCTCTCCCTGGATAGACGGACAGAGGCACAATTCGTGACTGTCGAAAGGAAACTCATCTAACGCTTCTTATGTAAGTTGTATAAGTTTCTCAGTACAATTCAACTGTGCTGCTCGTCCTCAACATGACTAGTCGATCAGGAATCTTCATTTATTCTCTATTACTAGAAAATTGCAATATCTCTTGTGGCATCCAGTTGGAATTGAGAAAATTGGCTCAGTTTTCGGGCCTCAAAGCGTTTCTTTCGCCATTCGCTTCAAAGTCGCATCTACGAATCGGGTAGATTTACGTTGCCTTAAAAGTTAGAGTAATTAACAAATGCTCGCTTAACGTCTAATTCGTTTGAAATCGTTTGCCCAAGTAAGCTCGTTCAAACTGTCGCTAGTACAAGTGTCAACTCTTGACTGTTTGCCGTTTGTTCTAAGCATCGTATCGCAGCTATCTAAATGTCGCTTTGTCTTGTTTCAGCTTCTATTGTCTCAGAGACTCTTGTGAACTCGCTTGGCATGATTTTAACCGTTGACTACTGGTAGAACACGGTCACATTTTGGGCTTGACTCTGTTGCACTGGTCGGTCAGGCGTTCTCCAAGTGATTGGCATTCAACGCTCATGTTGAGGATACAAGATCGATTGGACATTGGGAGCGAGAGGTTCCTAAGCTGAGGCTTCAACTATTGCAGACTCACAAATAGACCCCCTCTCAATCGTCGCCTGTGATGTTTCGTCATTTTTCTAGCACCAAGTATTCGGTTAGATCGCGAAAGAAAATCGAAGAGTCTCGCTCTTGTTTGTTCGATTTCAGAGCTACTTTCAATTCTGGTTGCACTAGCTTCGCTCGTCCATGCAGCTCCGTTTCCAAAGTTTAGGGTGCCGAGAAATTATGTTGGTTATTATGTTCAATTAGTTGGGGGCAACGCAGTCCAATCTTGCTTGGATTCGGCTGATTTGGGATCATTTCAGCGGCTTACAGATCAGATGTAAGATTCTCCTGCCGAAACATTCACCAGAATGGGCAAGGGGTCTAGGGTCAAGCAGTGTCCGCTTGAAAAGAATTCTAGAATGAGAGGCAGAGCGTCCAACGAGTGGACTTGCGAAAAAGTTCGCTCACTTTTGGCGCGAAATGACCGCGCTAATTTGAATCCCGCGGTGCGCTCGCGCGCCAATGCTCAAGGCGCTGGCGGCTAGCCTCAGGATCCCCAGTAGTTCTCTTAAGGGCCCATAAATCATTAGCAGATGCACCACCCAAGGAGAAATTTCGGCCACACATGTAAGTTTGTACATTATGCCTATTCTAAATCTTTTGAAGGACTTTAAAACTTTATTAGCCTCGCCGATGTCTACGTCATATGAGTGGATGATATAACACATATCTTGCGGCCCACCAATCAAGATAGCGATCAAAAATTGCCCGCGGGCCACCAACTTTGTCACCATCCTTGGAAGGTTTTGTCGATTGTTGGAGCGATACCACCTAAAACTGGCAATCCTCATGAGTTATGCTTTCACCTATATGCATTTCATTTCACGAATTATACACGCAGACACAAAATTTGAGCCAACCTTTTACCTGTGAGCACAGATAGGTTTATGCCAACTCTGTGCTCGAGCCATGCTGTTGGTTTCCCGTCGGAGTTGATAGGTAGAGATTTATCAGGCTGAGAATTCTGAGGGATCAGCGTTCAATCGGACACGACTTCTATGGAGTCGAGCTAGAGGCACATGATTGTGAGCACGTTTGTTTGTTCAGAGCGGACTTTGAGATTCGAGATTCCAGCTCAGACTGGGATGGAGATGTTTGCGGGAAAAAATTTTGATGATCAAATTAGTGTAAGCCCAGGCCCCTTGCAATGGGCTGATCGTTCGCGCCGCAACTGGCAGCGCACACGCATATACAGGTGTGCTTCAGTTTTCATGCAAAGCATAGCTTGGCCAAGAGAGTCAGAATTCTCTCGGAAGTTGAGCGTTATTTCTGCTAAAGCTGTGGGATGTATCGCGTCAAATATTAAGGTTAAAAGAATGAGGGAGGGTCAAGTGGAGCAGGGTTTCCGTTGAAGAAGAAAGCGCTCAAGAGTCAATGAAGCGAGTTAGGTCGAGGCGCTCGAGTGGAGTGTACGGACGAGAGAGGAGATGACGCGCAGGCAACGCTGGAGCTTGCGAGTCCCCACCGCATCATCCCAACCGCCTTGAAGTCAATCAGACGTCAAAAGATCTAGGGAAAAACAAGCAGGCAGGCAGGCTGTCAAAATTAGCCTCATGCGCTCAAGAGTGAGATGGAACAGAAACTTGCGAGCTGAGCTGGGGAGCGGGTGGCTCGTTGTTGTTGTTGCATCGTAAGGCTACTAACCAAGTTTAAGAAACTTTACTGCACGACCAATACCATGCCATGATGCAGGATCTCACAATATGCCTCCGTGGCGATGGTGCAGTTTGTTCTGCTGCTTGGATCTTATTCCCACTGTCAGTGCGGAGAAATATGAATTTGTTTCATGAGAGCTGACGCCGTGAAGAAGAAATCTCTCGGATGTTGCTAGAGGTTTGATCAAACCTGACATGCACTAAGCAAGGAACCATGCTCAGGCCTCGCAACAGTCGAAGAGACGACAAAACAAACAAGCGCATCACCGTGAACCTGTTGTCGTCGCTCCGCCCTCCCTTTCGTCAATTCCGCCCTGCCTCCCCATTGAACATGCTTATTCATGAATGAAACTCTAACATGACTACGATGAACATGTTGGCGCCGAAAATCGGTCGAATATTTCGGCTTGGATGTGCATGCCTAGATGAGTTCATTGGGAGATTGTTAGTCTCGCACGCCCTCTGGACTGGTACCCTCTCTCTCTCACTGGGGTGATTGTTGAAAATGGGCTCTCTTCTCACAAAACACGATAACTATTTGTGGGTTTGACTCGGCCAGCGCCAGAGTTCTTGTGTGGCATGTTTATGCTGCCTGAAATATGAGCCACCACCGATTCAACCCGGCATCCTTTCGACAGGATTGGCTCGGCGCTCTTTCAAGCCGGTGCCAAACAACAGGTTAACGCCACCATATGGATCCAACAAACCCCCGGCCTGGTATGCGGACATGCACAAAGTGATGCAGCCCGATCGGTGGCAGGTCAAATTAGCATTCGAAACTACCATACACTCGGCCCACCATCCAAGCGTGTTTGTGAGCCCACAGTTGAGCGCACATCCGACCAAAACCATCACAATGATCTATGACTTCCTCTTGGAAGGCAGACGCACATTATATCTGTAGCCCTGATTTCCTCAGTATCGACCATCAACGCTTAGCTTACACAATTTTAGCCATTCAGGCTAACTTCGAGTAACCAGGTGGTTCACCTCTTTGTTGCAAAGCTTCCGCTAACAAGGCAAAAGAGGGCAATAAAAGGCAACAATGGTAATGCAAGAGGCAGCACACGGTGGCAAGGTGAGCGAGTCGGTAAACCTAAAAGATGACCAGAGGGGAACAATAAATTAACGCGCTAATTGGATTTCTTCACATTCTGGGACTCTCGTTCCGGCCAAGCCGACGCGAGTCCCTTTTGACTGGCCAACCTATGCGGCCAGCAGCTCGTTGGCGACTGGTCGACGAGCTGTAAAGATGAGTGCTCGCATTACCAGCTCACAATCCAAGTTGAAGAGGCTGCAGTGAGCTACCACGCCAACTGAGCGAGGCTCGGACATGTAGACTACCATTCAGTGTTTCCATTTCGCAGTCTAAACGCAAGCAGATTATCCGATCCTCACTACGATCCTATATGAGCAAAACCCACCTTAGTTGCTGCATTCTGTGAGCGTTGAATATAGATACTACGACTTGTCTCCAGTCACCGCTCCTTGACCAAGTTTTGCTCAACCCTTTTTGGCGAGATAATTGTGAATTCTGATGGCAGTCTCTCACCCAATCTCACTCTTAGTAAAATGCTATTGTTGTTTGGAATCCAATGTTAAGGTACGCTGAGAGCACAAGCTTGGATACGACTGCAAGACGATTGTCGCCCTGGTAGCTGTCACAGTTGTTCTAATTTTTAGTACTCCGCGAACGAGAGATGCGAAGCATTCAAGTGGAGGCAGGGTGCAAAGAGCCGGAACGTCTGGCTGGACAAGGGTGATGATGTCAATAAATTAATATCGCCTCCTCTCACTTGTCTGCCCAAAGGCTCCACTGCCTCGGTTATGGCAGTTAGCAAGGGGATCAGATTGTTCTAATTAGTTTGCTCTGCAGCTCTGAATTCCAGTCTGGAGTAGCAGTTCCGTTTGCAGTCTATCTGTGGACAAGCGAGCAGTGCGCTAGCAAAGCTATTGGATATAAGATTTCCGAGCTGCCGGCCAAAGTCGTAGTCGAGCATGAGCATTCGGATGAATGAGCGCGCGAATGGACGCAAGAATGAGTATATCTGAATGCTAACGTCTTCTATCCAAGGCGCAGCCATGGGCAATTATGAGCCTGTTCACACGAAACAATGGCACCGGCATCATATTACCGCGCGAAAGTCAAGCAAGAGGTTACTGGTGGCAGCCAAGCGGCCAGCGACAAGACCAGCCATACTAATGAACCATAATTCAGACCCGTAAACGAGAATCAGGATGCCAGAAGGCAGACGGAAGCCAATTTTCAAGTTTCAAAGATGCAGCTTTTAGTTGGCAATGGCTAACCAAGTTGGCCGCTGCGAGTTTGCAATATAAAATGGAACTGTGAACTCTTGATGGTTCAAATGGTGTTAGTTTAGCGGTGAACGCTTTTAATACACTTGAATGGTTATTGTCACTTAACCGATTCGTTTGTTCGTATTTGTTTTGTCACCTAAAGCGGATCCATTGTTTGCATATTTCTCGATGGACTCAGGTTTCAACTTGGTCTGCGGCGGTTAGGTTGGTTTGCTGATTCAGTTTTAGAAGTGAATGCATATTCTACGCCGCAAGATTCAACTTTGCTTGTCGAGAGTTGGAAGTAGTTGGTCCCAGACAGGAGAAGGGCGAACAAGGGCGACGATAGATCCGCTTGACAAATAAGCGGCAGCAGAAGAAGTGGAACCTCAGTTTTCTCTCCCCCTCGCTTCCAAAACTCAATAGTTGTGACACATGTAGAGCGTTGGAGCGACTCTGGAACCACCACCGCCGTCGTCACCACCACCAACAGTCTGTCGCGGCCAAGTAGACGAGCAGTATGGTGGAGAGAAAGAAGCGAGAGAGAGAGAGAGAGAGGGAGGGAGAGAGTGGAGCAATAGACCAACCAATAGACTCTGACAAAGTTGCAATGAGTTGTTGTTGGTTTGGTTTTGGTTAAGGTTGAACGTGGGAAACAAAAGCCTTCGAATCAGTCACGTAAGAGGCCTGGCCAGCGTTGAGGGCGAGACATTGGCCAGTCAATGGTCGATGGGCCATTCGCCACAAGTAGAATCAATTGTTGTTGCTGATTGTCATGATTATTCGAACTTGTGGGCCCATCCTTGTCCGGCTCGAGGGCTCGAGGCTAAAACGGCCGACAGGCGGACAGCAATAGAAGGAGAGAAAGAAACTCCTCCATCTCAGTCCGTCCCTCCCTCTTCCTTTCCCTCCACGCGCCTCCCCTCCCTCCTCTACCTACGAGTTATGGGCGACTCTTTTCGAGTGCTTCGTCGGTAGACTGAATCGTTTTCAATTCATTGGCCATCAACTTCCTCCAACCACTCATGTCAGCATTTACGCGGACAGCCTGACGTTCGCCGGATCTAGCCCATCCGCTAACCTTCTCTTGAAGCGCGCTCAAATTTGAAGAGACTTCACAATATTTGTCAACCAGACTAACCTCACCCCAAAGATGATAGCTTCAAAGAGGAGCGATCATCTGAAGCCTTTCCTCTGATATTTCAACAACTGTTCTTGCTATCCCTCGATTGGGAACAACAAAATTCCAGTTCCTGTTGGATTATTTACACGACCTCTCAGCTTTAATTTAGATGAGCAAAGCAGTGTGGATAGGAACTGGACCATCCTTGGTCCCACTCTGTTAGCTTCTTTTGTCGATTAACTTCCTCCACCACTAGATCCGATAGCTGTCGAGGCAGAGTTGCGTTGCCTCTGCAGCTCGTGGGGCAACTTTGCTCAACCTCACACCATAAAACTCATCTCTGTCCATGTGACTCATTTTGTAATTAATTAAACTCATCCCTGTTGCATGTTGGCATTGGGCCTCCAGTTGGCCCCAGCAAAGATTCTCCAGTCGAGGGGCGGAACAGGAAAGGGCAACTCAAGGCAGTTTGCGCTCTCGGGAGGCCAAGAGGCGGAATGGAGGGAAGCAGCGTTTGGATGGCGCTTGGTGTAAGCGTTGTGCGGACGAACTGTCGAAATCAATGTATCATTTTTATTATATTGTCGACTGTTTTAATACGATGGACCAAACTAGAGCAGGGAAAGTTATTTTTCTCGCTCTATTCTGGCACCGCCTGCCATCTTAGTTTGCGCTGAATCACCGCATAGTTTCATCATTGTCGAGTGAAAGCCTCAAGTCAAGTACTACAAGATGGACTCTAGATACACACAAACCAAACACTCGAATCATGAACCGAAGCTATGTGAATAGACTAAAGTTTTGCCACACAATCACTCAAAATATCGTTACCGTGGATTCGCCTGCGGTTTGTTCGAGCAAGTGAAAGTAGTTGATCTCAGTCATGAAATTATGACGAATATCCTCTTGGCCACAAGTGATGGTCTAAGAGCACCAACAACAACAACAACAGCATCGGCGTCAAGTTAGATGGCGTTTAGCCATGACAATAAAGTTAGTTCAATGAGGGACAGCAACCCATAGACTCACCCTTGGCTTGTCTAGACTAGAATAACACTGAACCAGCCTGAGGCGCGCAACATCCGAGAGTATCGCGTCCGTTCTCACACACATCTCGTCATTTTGCCTCGGGTTCTCGTTCTCATATCCATTCTTCATCTTCAACTAACTAACTTGTCCCCCCTCCCCCGCGGCCAGCAATTCAAGGCTCAGCACTTGGGTCCGCTCATGGGCGTTTGAATTTGCCCTTACAAAGCGTACGAGGGACCTCTTGTAAATATCCAGATGTCACATGCTGCTCGCTCAAACGCTTCGTGTTCAAAACTAATCAAACGGAAATTTGCCAATCCGATGCTAAGTAACACACTCAGGCACAAAGTTCGGCTCATCTAGAGGTCGGGGGGAGATCTGCACGAGCCGAAATCACACGGGCACTTTACATAGCGAGCACATAGGATTGAGCCGGTGGGCCATGCCATTCAGACCGAGCAATTTAGTTCCCTTTGTTATAAATCGACCGACCTGATCTATTATTCACCTTCTATTGCAGAACCAGAGGGTTAGCTCTGTTTTTAGCAAACAGTAGGGTTGAAGAGACACTTGCGCATTTCAAGCTCTCATCCACGCGCATCTATAGAAAATTCGCCCACTTTATTCCTTCACCATTGGCGCGCTTTTCAAAAATCGAACTTGAGCACTAGTGACGCGTGTGCACTTATGAAGATATAGGGAAACAGAGCAGAGCCTTGCCAAGGAACCGCTTCTAATCGCTTCCGATCTAGCTTGTCATCGATCTCAATTCGATTGGACAGGTTAAGCTAGCTGCTGCCTTAGCCTGTGGTGAGCCAGCCGAGAGGAGCTATTCGTTCCGACTGACTGACCTTGCGCGAGCACCCGATGGGGATGTTTCAATTTGTCGACACCGCCCGCCGACCAAACTCATCACAGCTCTGCTCGAGAACGCTCGAGTGGCGTAAGTTAAGTGGGCCACGTGCAATGGAGAGTTACATAACCGATGGGGCACGCAGACGAGAGCGCACGGAAATGGGAGGCAGCCGCGCAAAGCTGCTGGGGGCCCGGAAGGCTGCCAGCTGGGGAGGCCAGCGTGGCCATTCTGGGGTATACCGAGCGCTTGCAGTTGGTTATTAGGGGCTCAGGCGCTTGTCACGAGTGCCTGGCTGACGAGGGCTACTGGGACTCATTGTAGCCGACGCGCGTTCAATTTGTGTGTGAAAGTGTTTGGATGTCGCCGGTGTTGGTCGTCGAGTTGTCCTAAGCATGATGCCTCCTCTCCGCCTCTATCACAAAAGAATCATAACCATGGCAGGGTTATAGGCGCAGTGTCTGGCCGCGCTCGTGCAGCTTTAGAGCTGCCAGCGAGCAAGCGCCTCAGGCTGCCCGAGTGCCACTGCAACTTTGGCCCGCTGGCTTGCTGGATTTGGCTCAGCCAGGCCCGTTTGCTGGAGTGGCTCATTAGTGGCCGGCACTTCCAGGCCGATCTCCAGCCGCCTGCCTGCTAGCCAGCCTCTTTTGGCTGCTTTGTCGGAAAAATCAGACGTCAATTCCTGCTCACAATGAGAAGTTCTCCCGGTTGAGCTAGTTGCGCGTCGTCGTCCTAGTCGTCGCATTGGGTTGGCGCCGGTCTTGTAGGCTGTAAATCGGAATGGCAATCTGTTGGCCAGACGAAAGCGTCTGCCGCATGTAGAGCTCCAGCTACGGGCTAGGCGAAAGGTGGACTTGGCGCCAGGTCACACATCTCATTAGTGGATCTTGTGTTTGTTTTGGCTCTTCGGCAACCAAAACTACCCGCTTGCTGGCCACACTCTTGCTCCAACTCCGGCCGTTTGCTTGCCCGACTTGGTGGAAGCGGCTAAACTCGATGCGTAGATTATCGGCGTCGCCAAGCCGAGCTCCATATAGGCACAATCCAATCGGCAGTGTCGATTTTGCCAGTCCTAGCGCGAACAATCGGCAGCCAGCTGAACAGGAACTCACCCACGATGGCCAAGCTCCTGCACGAGCTCTCCTCCCATCCCGGCTGCCTGATCCGGTGGCTAGCTTTTGTTAGCTCGGATTAGCCTCTCCTAAGATGGATGATTGCAAGCGAGCTGGCGGTTGCAAGCGAGCCTCCTTCCGGAGAGCGACAATTCGGCCCCCAGAGCCATAAGTCACGCTCTCGCGCGCCAGCGCTCCAATTGGGGTCGCGTGGGCGACCAAAAGTTTTCATAATCTCAACGGAAAATCAAATATTCTAATATCCCTGAAAGCGAGAACCAGGATAGAGGGAAACAGAAGTGGGGCCTTTCGCTCGCTAATCCGCCGGATCTGATCATTTGCGAGGCATTTACATAATCCAAGCCAATGCAAAACAAAGTGGACATCCGCTGGGATGCGCTCCAGCGACCTCCATAAACTAGCCAACCGGCGAACGATCGTCATCGTATATCATGACGGATCTCAATTAAGACAAACGTGGTCGTTGGCGCCACCATTATCAGAACGACCAACTTAGGCACCACGATGACAATTCAATATCTCTCGCGTGCCGCTTTTGCAGCCCCAATCTATCTTGATTATCTCCTTGTTTCATCTTCTCAGTTTTGCTAGCACAAGAGCTACTTACAACCAAAGAGGATGGCCCGCAATTTGCGCCTCACGTTGTGCATCACCGACGGCAATACAGTGGACCCGATACATGTTGGTCTATTCTGAACAGTTTGTCTCGATTCATTCATCTCACCAGCGCCATTCTTCACTCTACCCAACGATTCATAGTCAGAGGGAGATCATCTGTCTGGCGCCAGAGAGGCGCCTTCCAAATTCATCCGGTATCAATTATATGCAGTTTGCCTGCCATCTGCATTCTGAGTCGCGAGACATCGTCGAACACCAACCATCGCCATCTGATGGCTAGGATAGATGATAATCCGTAGTCCCCGTCGACCACAAGTATGTACCAAAACGACTAAAATTGGTGAATGAGGTATGAGAGGAAAACTTCGTCAAAGTTTATCACTCATTGTCAAGTTCGGGTCGGATTCAACGGATCTATCAGCGAGTTGAGCTGGTCGGTGAATATGGCCGATATTTCCAAATCCAACGATCGAATATGATAGAGATATAAAAATTTTACTCGAGTTCGCTTTATTTTGTGGAATGAGAGTGACATACTTGTCGAATGAAGTCGTTATTATCACTTATCAAAGGTGCAGAAGCTGCCTATCGGTATCAAGCTAACCTCTCGAACAAGACCGCGATACCTTGGCCACCACCAATACATGCAGCTCCGATTCCGTGGCTAACCTTTCGGCGTCTCATCTCATAAATCAAATTCGCAGAAATTCTTGAACCTGAGGCCCCAACTGGATGAGCCAATGCAATGGCCCCTCCGTTTACGTTAGTTTTTGACATATCTAAATTGAGTTCCTTCGACACTGCCAAGAATTGAGCCGAAAATGCTTCGTTGATGTCGATCAAACCGACGTCTTTCTCCAAACTCAATCCATTGGCTTCGCACACCTTTCTTATAGCGGCAACCGGACCTATGCCCATTATTGTTGGATCACAACCAACAATACTGTAGCCTACAACCCTGGCGAGAGGTGCAAGTTTGTTCTTTGCGACGCTATCCTCGCTAGCGAGAATGATAGCGCCAGCACCATCACCAATACCCGAAGAGTTTCCAGCAGTCGAAACGCCCTCCTTATCGAATGAGGGTCGCAATTTGCTTAGTGATTCCATGGTTGTTTCTTGGGGATGCTCATCGACATCCATCATAACCTCCTTTTTTCGTTCAGTCAATTTAATTGGTGCCATCTCCTCTTTGAAGTTGCCATTTTTGTTGCATTCCCTCCACCTTGTCTGTGAGAGCAGGGCGTACTCGTCCACATCTTTCCTAGTTAGGTTATACTTCTTGGCTAGATTTTCAGCAGTCACACCCATCGGAGTGTTGATATGCCAATCAGTCAAAGTCGACCAGAGACTACACTCCATTAGTGGAGCTTGAGTAAATTTCACTCCAAAACGACTGTTTCTTTGGACGAATGGACTTTGAGACATATTCTCTGACCCAACACAGAGGACTACCTCGGAATCATCGAGACATATCTCCTGACTACCGTTGACAATGGCTTGGAATCCACTACCACAGAGCCTATTGATTGTAAGGCATGGAGTCTCGACTTTGACACCCACTTTAAGGGCAACATGACGAGATATATATGGACCATTTCTCGAGCTAACTTGGTTTACATTGCCCACTATAACTGAGTCGATTTTATCTGGGGTTAAATTTGCTTGCTCTAGCGCTGCAGCTGATGCTATTCTTCCCAGCTCAATCGAGTCAATATCCTTGAGTCGGCCTCCGAAGGCTCCAAATGGAGTTCTCTTGGCACCCACAACAAATACGCCTCTGCTTAGACATGCCATTGCTACTGACCACTTGTAGTTTCTAGAGTTGAATTGAATCACCAATAAATCATGAACTTTTATCTACTGTAACTACTTGACCCAACGTTCAGTTTGACCTAGCAAAGCCTTCGTGACTGTCGATTGATTTGCTATCATTCTTGAGGCTAATCAGAGACATATATTTATTTTTAGTCGTTTTGGTAGCCGAGGTAAACAAAACAATCAGAATCAAGTCTTATCTAAGAGAGATGGACCGAAAAGGGGGGAACTTATGGTGCCAGGATACTCCCGCTAACGTGTCACCTATTTTATGGGACGCTTATCGAACTACGAACGCCGGCTTTTCGCTTAGCTCAAGCCGAAAGTTGTGCCTCTGAACTGAATGGTCGGGCTATATGCTGACCCGAACGGTTAACAAAAGGCGTGAAACCCCGAACACATTCTAAAATTCGAGATTTGCTAGCCCAACCCTCTGATCTAGCCAACACACCCTCCCCGTCCGGTCCGAAACAAGGCTGAAATTTTGTGCGGCGTCCCATAAACTGAAGACTTCGTTGGCACACTCATTCCGCCAATGGGCTAGTATTTATTTTTGGTTCTCATTCTAGCCTGCTGAATTCGAGTCTGCACCACTTTCATCAGCACGCTACTGCACCCGAGCTTCATTCCCACTCAACGCAGAAAATTACGTCTCAAGAACAAATAAGTGAATGGAGGCTAACGGTCTGGCTTTGATGACATTGTGTTGTTTCGATAAATGTGATCATATATTCATGGGAAGATGAGTGTCCACTAAGATCGACTCAATCTCAATATCGTAAAACCCCGAGACATGGCATCATCGTTCTTGAAAGGTGCCTATGCAGCAACCCGAAGTGCACTTCTCGTTGGCAAAGAAACTAGACTTATTTGTCAAGGATTCACTGGAAAGCAAGGAACCTTTCATAGTAAACAAGCCATAGAGTATGGAACCAACTTGGTCGGCGGAGTTTCTCCGGGTAAAGGAGGAACAAAGCACCTAGATCTCCCTGTATTTAATTCGGTTCGCGAAGCGATCGAGAAAGTCGGCGCAAACGCAAGTGTCATCTATGTCCCAGCCCCTGGTGCGGCTGCAGCGATTGATGAGGCGGTAAGTGCCGAAATCGGCTTAGTTGTTTGTATAACAGAAGGTATTCCTCAGCTCGATATGGTCCGAGTTAAGAACAAGTTAGTAAGGCAGAGCAAAACGCGTCTCATCGGGCCAAACTGTCCGGGCATAATCAAGCCGGGTCAATGTAAAATAGGAATCATGCCAGGCCATATACACACTCCTGGTAAAATAGGCATCGTCTCTCGATCTGGAACTCTGACATATGAGGCGGTCCAGCAAACAACACAAGTAGGCCTAGGCCAATCGCTGTGCATAGGAATTGGAGGAGATCCCTTCAACGGGACAGACTTTATCGACTGTCTATCTGTTTTCCTCGAGGATCCCGAGACCAAGGGAATTATTTTAATCGGTGAGATAGGCGGCATGGCTGAAGAACAGGCTGCACTGTTCCTAAAAGAAAACAATTCGGGTGCGGTCTCGAAACCAGTGGTGTCTTTCATTGCAGGTATAACTGCTCCACCAGGTCGCCGCATGGGACACGCTGGGGCAATAATCGCCGGTGGAAAAGGGGGCGCTCAAGCCAAGATAGACGCGCTGGAAGAGGCTGGGGTTCTGGTTACGAAGTCACCTGCGCAAATGGGCTCGACTCTATTGGAGGCAATGAAGAAGAAAAATCTGGCTTGAGAAAAATCTCTTGTAAAAACCAACAAGTGGAACACTGTTGTTAATCTAAACGTTTGTTGGAAACTCGATTTGTGTTTGTGAATTTCCTCAAATCATCTTCATCAATCCACTTCGGGGGGCAGTTATACTTGAAGTCTCGCCGTCTAGAATATCGAATGTTGCTTCAAAGATTCATGGGCGAGGGTGGAACGGTGAAGAAATCTCTCAATATCCTGAGACACATTTCTCTCAGAGTTTGAGGCTTGCAATGTTCCTCAAGCCAACCAAAGATGCTAGCAGAAAGTTGTTTAAAATCTCCGAATGTAACGTAATGGTCGAATGAAACGAATAAATTATCACAGAATGCTTGGAATATCTCAAACTTGACTTGCTCACTCATCTGATTGGCGGGTTGCCCAAGCTGTAACGTTGAAAGTTGGTGCTGTTTTAACATTTGCTCGTAGTTGCTCTTCATGATTTGTAGGGCGCAAACCTCTTTACGTAGGGTCCTAAGTTCACCCTCGTGTCTAACCTTAGATTTTTGCAATGTTTGTATATACTCGATGCTACGCTGTAAAATAGTAGCTTTACTAAGTTTGTAGCTTGAAATGGAATCTTGTTGCTGGCATGTGGGTACCATGTATTGCAGATCCTCGTAACCCTTTTTGATTGCATCTCGCCTCTTTTGCTCGGCCTGGGTATGCGCCTCGCGGCGTCTCTCCTTGTAACCGAATGTCGGGGCCGTAGACATTGTGGTAGCTTTCTAAGTTATTAATATCATAAGCTACAGCTGGACAAGTTTTTATGTCCAAAAGGGCCAACTTTAACATCTACTGATTGAACCGTGCGAGCATCGACATATTATAAAGATAGGAATGAGAGGCTCGTATGCTTGATGTTTGTTTAGCGAGTGACACTATGGCACTGAGTTGTATTGCTGAGCTATCGGAAGTTTCTCACTTCTGATTGGAAGCACCGATAATCGCAAATTCAGTCTTTAAATCTAAAATGTCTAGCTATAAAGTTGTGGATAATCATGAAATAACCCTAACATGAGGATTTCGCCTATCTTTTTTCTAGCCCTTCAATTCTCGAGACCATTCAAATAAAAGTTTGATGGTAGAATAAGCTGAATTTGTTCAGACCTTATGAAAGCATACTTGTTGTATTATATAACCAAGCTAGGAACAGATATAATGTAGACTAAAGTAGATATTTTCAACAGCGCGCACAACAGATACAATACATAAATAAGTATTGGGATACTGATATCGCTCTTGACACGCATAGATTCATTTCAGGTTGACTTATCTGCGAACGGCTATACACCCAAGCCTAAGCTCGAATGTACAAGCCTGGCCTAATGGACGATTCAGTCCAGGTACTCGAGGAATAGTAAGCGTGGCGGCAACATGTTGGGAAGCCAACAGGTAGGGTCTGAAAGGGTGGAGAGAATGAGCCCGCTCATTTATTTATTTTAGTCGTGAGCGGATTCACGGACAAATATAAAACCTTCGCTGTTTGATTTCGGGATATCTTACATTTGTTCCGCGTCAGGATTTCTGATACTCTGGGTTGAATTTACTCGATCGATGACAGGTTGACGATCGAGAGTGAGAACGTTTATTTTAGTGCTACGCACAAAAATTGGACCAGGCAAGTGAGGTTACATTAGTAGAACAAACACAATGTTTAAGATCATCCTAAGCTACCGATAACATCGGTAGGTGAGGAGAGTTACATACATCGTTAATCGCAAACTAGGCTGCTAGTAAAGCTTCTCAGAATTGGCTCATGCCCTGTTGGTACCCTGATGACGATGTGTGTTAAAAGATTGAGCAACAAACCATCATTCTTGCCTATTGCGTCAACGAAGCTTCGACGCGACGAGTAAAATAGTCTGGCTTACAGTATCAGAGAGCAACTTGCGACCACATCACCACTTTTCCCTCACCTGCGAAACTCAAGACCCTGCCGAAGCGCTCGGGACTCATTGCGTTGCAAGCGTTTCACAGGTCTGCTCGGAAAGTCTCGACATTGTTGACCATCGGTATCTTTGTCCTCGTTCACTCGAAACTCCTTTTTCAAGGGTCATTGTTGCTGCCAAAGAAGGTTTCTGCTCTTAAAATGACACCAGCGCTGCAATAGTCTGTTCCCTATAGAAATCTAATCAAAACTATCGAGCCTATCGTCTAATCATTCGCTAGTTTTCAAGATTGTCTCTGCAAATGCATCAAACTATACCCCTGCAACGACACTAACTCAAGGGTTTGAAATGACCGCAATTCTCGTCGACAGACGAGGAACATGTCCCACGAACTGCTAGTAGATCACCTACCTAGATATTGTAGCCCTTCGAATCATCTATTTATGGCCTCCTCAACGCAATTCACATTTCGCCAGGAGGCCTACAAATGTTTCGATCATAATTTCAGTCAATCTTGACAGCAACTATGATTGCTGTACAAGCTCGCTTATCCGCTTGACAAATGGATTCACCGACCCCGAGAGCTCAAGAAATTCAAATTATTTCCATACAAATAAGGTAAAGTGAAGGCTCGGGACACGAACACTACACTACAGCTTCGGAAGTTGTGAAATTTTACACACAGTGAGGGCTTGGCTGCAAAGCTTGTGATATCAGAACATCAATAACGCCAGCTCAAACAAGTAGTTATTGTACCGTCCTCTGTGGAAAGCAAACAGCCCGCCGCCATATTGCGATTTAGTACCTTGACTCGAGCAAGCCAGGACAGCATAAAGGGGCTGCTGAAACGTCTTTCCAAGCTTGCCAACAGCTGGCACATTTCGCGCCAAGAGCTAGAGCCGCTAGCCGCTATGTTGCACGAGCGCATCTCGTTGTGGAACTAGCAGCACGAGCTTCTAGAACTATGCTCTTGTATTGCGAAGACCGCTGGAGAACACTAAGACCCATGATGCCGATTATTCATATTCAAAGGATCAATTGTATTGCGTAAAATCTCGGAAGCAAAATGTTCCGAAATCGTCAGTGAGTGCAAGTGAAATATTCTCAGCAAGCAAAAAGGATGACCCCTTCGGCAAGCTACGATGAAAGCTCCCATATACTCAGGGCGAAGCCGTCGGCATCAGCGCCGAGTGGCGGGGTTGCGACTGTAAGCTACTCCGATCAGTGTCAACGAATCTCTTCTACCATGATCTAGCTAACAAAATTTCTAATCTTCGACTTGCAGATCAGTGGAAACTCCAACTCGGCACCAAATACCGACCCATCGTTTTCGCAAGTATCAGATAGCACACGTGGAAGTATTGCTAACGATACCAGTAATCTCGTTGAGGCTGAGGGATGCAGAAGGAGTGGTTCATCGGTGACAGCCTCGGATGGGGGTCTTTTCGGGGCTGGTGGCGCCCTCGCCTCGACAACCAGCTTGAACCAAATTGGTCTCAACTATATCAACAGCATCCTTGGCTCGGGAATTGTTGGAATCCCGTACGCTCTCCACAAAGCCGGTTTCGGATTTGGTCTCTTTTTACTGATAGCCCTTGCTGTAGTCACCGATTACTCTCTTAGTCTTCTGGTTAAATCCGCCAATTTAGCCGGCGTGACCTCGTACCAAGATTTAGTTCATGTAGCCTTTGGACGGCCGGGCTTCTATTTACTAACCTTGTTGCAGTTCATTTATCCTTTTATTGCGATGATAAGTTACAATGTTATAATTGGAGACACAGTGACCAAAGTTTTCAAGCGAGTGTTCGCGCGTAAGTAGCCCATAAACTCAATCAATCACTAGCTACTAGGACAATCTTTACTAATGCATCCTCTTTTGGCAGTTCAACATACACATCTACTTGCCAACAGGAACTCGATTGTTTTCATATCAACACTCTTTGTCACGTTACCATTATCACTGCAGAAAGACATAGCGAAAATGTCCAAAGTCTCAATGGTATCGCTCCTCCTGATCATATACATAACGCTTTTTGTCATCTTAAGATTCGATCACATGTCAGAACTAGTGGGCACTAATGATGACGCATTTACCTTCTTAGGTGGAGATATAACCCAATCGATTGGAATCATTGTGTTTGCTTACATGTGTCATCACAGCTCGTTTCTTCTCTATGGAAGTCTCGAGAATCCGACACAGTTAAGATGGGATAAGGTAACCCATGCGAGTGTGGGCATATCTTGCTTGATTGTGATTGTTTTTGGTGCTGCTGGATATTCAACATTCAAATCATTCAGTCAAGGTGATTTATTTGAAAATTATTGCCTCTCAGATGACGGAGCTAACATAGCTAGACTACTGTTCACGATAACCATAATGCTCACCTACCCAATAGAGTGTTTCGTCGTTCGCGAAGTCTTAGAAAACGTATTTTGGCCATGCAAGGAGCTGCTTACCAAGAGGCATCATCTGATGATTACAATAAGTATAGTCTCCGTTACGTTTCTACTATCGACTCTAACTGATTGTCTTGGAATAGTCTTAGAGTTAAATGTAAGCCAATTTCCATAATTTGCTCCATAGAATTGATGATAAGACACTAAACTCACCCCTACCGATTTGACTGGTCCACCACAGGGAGTTGCCACAGCTTTACCGCTAGCTTTCATACTGCCATCGGCTTGTTTCATGAAACTCGAAACCGGAAGACTAACAAGCAACAAGAAGATATACGCTCTCCTGTTGGCTATATTCGGTGGCTCTGTTGCTCTAATTGGAACTATCAAAGTGTTCGCAAATCTATTCTTCGGCCACACGCCCTCGAACTGCTCTCATGGTCATGAGTTAGATTACTGTCTGTTCAATATGACGAAGACATCCCACTTAAGATCCTTGACATCGCAAACGTCTATCGTTTTCAATACGACCGTCTCGTCGGGATCACTATCTACTTGATCCGCTGTTGTAAAAATTCCTTTGATCTCATCTGACTCGAAGACATCATGGACTTGCTAACCTTGCCAACGAATCCCAGGATGACTGTTTGGCGCAAGCTTAAATAACGTTAATCAAACTTAGTCTTATCAAACCTATCAAACTTAGAAATCTGGAATGCATTTACAACCGATAAGAACTTTAAGCGCGAACTCGATTGATTGCTTCATAACACTCTTGTGTCTGTGTTTTAATTATTGGCACTGTTGGTGCAGTCAGAACGCCGCAAGTATTGTTTTCGGCTCACATGTATATGTAGCCATTATAGCCCCGATACGTGGACCACGAATTATTCATGAGCCAGACAAATTTCCCGTCCATGTGAACATGACCCACAGCGAGTACCTGATGATCGAAGTCATTTGGCGAGTTTTTGCAACCTTCATCATAGTAGACACCGTGCGAGTAGAAGATGAACGTCGGCTGTGATGCATCTAGAGCAATTGTAACCGATACGCATAGGTGACGATTGCATCCTTTAGAGCCTCTTGATCGCTGGTAACATTGTAGAGGCCATATATTTTGACGCTCTTCTCGACCTCTCCATCATAATACTTCCCATCAACTCCGAGGTAGCTGCCATAGTCTTCCTCGGTCGATACGCCTCCATGATGTACTTGTAAGCTTGATTGTCTACACCTCCGTCGCAGTCATTATTTCCAAATTCCCAACCACAATCCACCAGTTGTTGTTGTAACAATCTAGGTAGCTTGTCTGTCTTGACAAATTACGCACCCTCGATTGTGCAAACAGTTCCGAACGACCAGCAACTGCCACAATAATCCTGATCTTTGACAGGTGTGACTGGACCTCTAATATTCTAATCCCAATCGTCAGGCAGATTGGTCGTGTTCGATCTGTTCTAAACTTCTCTCAATGAATGAGGGCTGCGCAATCAAGGCCGTCATTCTAGCAGTAGAATCGGAGTCGACCTTGCAGGTGGTTAAGATCGATTGAGTTGTTGTCAGCTTCAGTTCGCGATTCTCGCTTTTCATGAAGCGGAGATTTTACAGTAATTTACGCCCGTTTCGGTAGTGTCATACTATCTCTGGTGCTCATAGCGGAACTCTCCGAACTCGTGATCGGTGTGATCATACTTATGAGGATCACTGCTATGCTCGGGGAGAGGATTTTGTATGATTAAATGCGATCGGCGCTCGCCATTCTAAGCGCTCTCGTCGGGCCCCGACATGCTACCACATTTCAGGTTTGGAGGAACCAGCCTTGGCCTCGTCATCCTTGGCTCTATCGGCTCGAAAGCAGTGATAGCTTAGGTCGTGGCAAGCAGAGTGGGAACCAAGCAAGGGTCATGGCCGAGCATGTAATGGTGGACCATAATGGTCACATTTGTCCTCTTGTTGCGCCTAACCCAGAACTAGGTGTTCTTCTTGTCAGAATCTGTGAACATTGCCCAGGGCTCGCACTTGGCGCTTTGTGCCTCCTCACAAGCCATGGGACAGTTGCCAGAGCTAACGTATTGGAAGTCAAACATGTCTTGCAACGCAGATTGTGATTGGATTGTGTATCCAACATCACCCTTGACAGTGAAGCAAACACGCAGTCGAAGTTTTGGTCTTCGGAGCCTCGTCTGCGCTCGAAAGACTAAAGAAGGCGCTTCTTATTCTATCAACCAATATCATCTTTGGACTCGACCTTATGCCGGAATCGAACAAGTGCTTGTACATAGAGCCATACTCTCGCTCTGCAACATCCGGCGAACTCTGGTCGCACCAGGCAGGGGACGGTCCATTAAGTTCCGCCTAAGGTAGTGACAATAAATAAATCATGCACCCTATAGTTTGCGGGGAAAACTGGCTTAGCTGGTGAATCTGACCATGCTACTGGATTCGTAACGATAGAAATTAGGATTCCCATAAACGAACCAGGTAAAAACCCCCTAAACAGTGCTGAAATCTTGTTACATTGCATAAAACAACAAAAGGAAGCACAAAAACGTTTTTTTCCAACATTCTGGATGAACCCATCTGAGGTCCCGAACTCTGAGGTATATCCTCAGACACATTCAGCCATAATGTTCATCTCACAGTTCGTCATTCACAAGTCGGCTTAGCTCTCATCTGAATGTAGTGCCTACGGGTTCACATCATCATAGAGTGAATATGAGGGACGGCTTTCGATACATTTCTCACCCAGAGTACGCTTCCAAGTTTATTGCCTAGCCTTGCTTAGCGTCTCTGAAAATGGACAGATGATATGGTCTCGATATTGAACACTATCCCGATGGTGGTGGCTACCACTAAGAGTCAAGCGAGGAATGCGTTTCGAAACTCTTCTAGGCGCCAAGCAACATTCACGGCTGAATTGAAGAGACGTCTTTAGGATTCTAACGTAAACGTAGCTTTATTCTCAAGTTGAGTACATTGCTGGGACTTGTTGTAGGCCAGAGGCCTGACATCAGACGGGTAGGAAAACGAGATTTGCAAACTCAGCACCGTGTCTCATACAAGCCACTCTTACCTATGTAACGCACCCACTTGATAACATCGTGATCCGAGTAGTTAAGTTTTGGTTCAAGAACCTTGAGATAACGCACTTTTAGGCCAGAGGGTGCGAAAGGGACTTCAAAGTCCATAGATATAGGGGGCCTGTTCCATTTCTTTTTGGTATCAGTGAGAAGAAGCTCTATTTCTGCACTCAGTTGAGTCTCTTTCATTCCAGCCATCCGTTTGATTTTCCAAACTATTGCATTTTCACTAGCTTTATATTTTGCTTTGCCCTTCATACAAATCAGCTGGCATCCGCTTGTATTGAGGGGAGTAGGTATCCTAACTTCAATCTTCTGACCTATCAAATTCGATTTGAAGTTAGACTTGAGTACTATCTTGACTTCCATCTTCGTTCGGCCGACTTCTCGCACTAATGGAATGAGTCGGAATGGGTGCGATATGTCTTTGGTTATCCTATAACGCATGAGTTCAAAGTCACCATCTGGAGGTATGAAACTGATTGCATGCTCCGACTCGAACTTCGACAACTTAACGCACTGATGAAACTGACAATCATCAATGGCAATACTTGCTTTTGCTGCACTAGAGTTAAGCCTTGAGGGATCATCTAAAGGGAGCGTTGATTTTCCTTTTGATTCCATTGTTATTTTGTCATTAATGCCAAATTTGCATTCGGGCATTCCACTTAAATAGGATTTTATTACCACTTTGCCGGCGACATGGGCACTTAGAACTTGCCCTTGAGGCGACATGAGTAGATTAACGTACTCTAATACATCCAAGAACAGCTCGTTGCGCCTATATTGTATTCCCTCACGTCGCCAACCAATTTGACCGGTGACTTGACTCGTAATCTGGAACTGTTCCTCTTTGGTCTGTGACTTGACGCCCAATTGGGTGATGAATGTTTTGAGAATTCCAGTGTCTGTGTTCTGTGGGTAACCGAAATCGAGAATTTCATCTAATAGCTCATAGATGAGAACGAAGTTATTCTTCACGTTCTCTTCGTTCATTTTTCCAAAATAATTCTGCATCACATCAACCATTTTTTTGAGAAACTCAAACACTAGGGTAGCATTGACGTTTTGTTTTGTGGCCGCCGCTAGCCAAATATTACCCCGTTTGATATGAAAAAAAGAAGTCCTGGCTATGATTGTGACTGGTGACCTAACCTGCTGCCTGGCGTGTATAACATTGACCCTGAAAGCGTCCACGGCATTGCGACCAATATCGTCGCGATAGACGCGAGAAATGAGGACCTCGCCTTTGTGATTATAAATAAACAATCCGCCAATCATTTTAGCAATGAGTGGACAGTTGAGGAAACAAATAAGTATATGTTGAGTCTGTACTTTGGAAAGCAACCACTGGGGAGTGTAGTGGAAGCTTCCTTGTTTGGTTGTTGGAGCAAGTTGACCAATAGAATACTTTTCTAGGGTAACCAATCGCAAATATCACGCCCTACGGATTGTCAAAGTGGAAATATTTTTCAGGGCGCGCGAGGTCGCCACTGGGAATGAGATTTCCATCTGCGGCAGTGGTAAAATGGGCCTGCGCCGCCGCCTCTGCCGCCACCACACGAATGGGCTCATGCAGTCGTGAGTTGCCCCTAGCTCGTCTGTTAGCCTCGCCTGACGGCCGCCCGACGAACTAGTAGTGAAGCCTCGCGAGCGGCAACGCCGAGCAGTGGTGGTGGTGGTGGCGCGGCGGCAGAGGCGGCGGCGGCTGTGGTGGCGGCAAACGCAGTGGTAGCGCCAGCATACGGGATTCGAGCAGACTGCTATCGACGACGACGACGACGACACAACCACGACTACCATAGGCTGTGTTCACTGCGAGAAAGAAAGAGCAGCAGCAGCAGCAGCTAGCACAGGCAGAGCGGGCGCAGGCCCGAGAAGCAGAGGTTTTTGTATGGCAAGTGAGCGGGCTAGAGAGCAGCACTTGAGCGGCAGCAGACCAGCGAGAGAAAGACATACACAGCGAGAGGAATGATCCAACAAACTAAACCAAGCAACGAGATTGTGTGTGCGCTTGAGAATGGGATGGGATGGAAGCGAGCGAGAGAGAGAGAAAGAGAGAGACTTGAAAACGAAATAAACTGACGATAGAGCTGAGGGCGATGAACATGGAATTGGTATGACTTCTCAGGGAGAGGATAAAATCTTATTAATATTGTTAGAGCGGACACTATCACCAATACTACAACGACAGCCTATTCTCGTACCAAGACTAGGCTGCTGGAAGAGCCCACTGTATAGAACTAACCTACTTGAAAGCTTAGGGAACGACGACAACCATTATTTGTGCACTGCTCGTCCTCCGCAACCAGCCGAGCAAGGCCAGTTAGTTGCAGCTATTTGTTTATTATCAACACTATTACTGTTACCATTATTACCGCCCCAACCATTGAGGTAGTCGCCATTGAGCAGTTTGAGTCAAGTGGACTCCAAAATCCCTATCCTGGATAGCGACACTCTAGGCCAAGAATTCCAGCATCATGTCGGGCACTGTTGCTAAAATCGGCCCGCAATGGATTGGGACAGTTGCTGATGGTGCAACATCATCATCAACCAGCTCGAGCGCCACCGCAACCGCCAACACAAACAATAACGATTCGCCCTCATCACAAACAACCATAAGCGTTATCAATAAGACAACCACAACAATTTCAACTACCCCAACTTCAGAATCGCCCGCTAGCAACCATCGCGATACTAAAAATGTCAATATCAGTATCAAAACTGAAACTTGCAAAAACTCAACCAGCGCAACAGCAAGAAGTACGAATAATACTAGTAGTAATAACAATAACAACAACAATAGTAATAATAACAACAATAATGTTGGCAACAACTCCGCTACCACAACTATTGCTAGCGGAGGTAAAAATAAGAACAGCAACAATGAGCTCCAATTCACTGTTCAGAAAGATGTATTAACTAGGATAAGCAAATTTTTGAATGATAGCTCCTACAAAGAATACATTGAATCATCATCATCCTTCAACCAAAAATTAGTCCAAGAAAGGAAGTATCGCCTACCCTTCCTCGATTCACAAACTGGTGTTGCTCAAAGTGATTGTTGCCTTTGGATGACCAAAAATGATCGCTTGACGCAAATAGAATTATCGGAACCCACTAATCATCTTAGTGGAAGCCCTAAAAGCCAGAGTTCAGGAAAAATATACACCTACCCAGCCAAGAGATGGGTTAAAAGAAAGCGCCAGTATTTATTGGATGATATTTACTTCAGAACCCGTTCGTCTCACTACCTGCATTCGTCATCATCGAATATGGGTCCCTCAACTAGTGCCGCTCAAGATCAATCAATGCTAGTGGATCATTCCAGTAACGATACTCAGCAATTGTTACAGCATCATCACACTCATTCGCAGCATCATCACAATTCATCTCTAGCCTCTGCCCAAATCAAGATGACAGATGCTAGTGCGGGTCATAATAATATTATTTCAAATAATTTCTATAATCATGCCGACAACATAAACCACAATCATCATAATGATTCTTCATTTATGCATGATAGCTCCTCAAATTCAAATGCTTACCCCTGGACCATAAACGAACAATCAAAAGATGCTACAACAAGTAGCAAGGTCGACCCCGACGAGAGTACCTCTGAGGCCACAGCCCACGGAGACCTCGATGATTCAAATGATCCTCACCCTCTGCAACAATCGCAACAATCAAATCATCTCAATCATCATCCACAGCATTCATCGCAACACCAAAACCAAACCCAGCACCTACACCAGCAGCAGCAGCAGCAGCAACCGCAGCAAGTTCAACAACAGACTCAACACCACCACCACAACACGCCTTCTTCATCCACTCCCAAGAAAAAACGTGAGAGAAAATACAAGATTGAGAAGACCAATGATCCCTTAAAACCATACAAGTGCGAATGGTGCGAGATGAGCTACAAGACAAGACCTGGGCTTACCTATCACCGGAATCATTGTCATGCCCAAAATATTGTCTGCAATTCAAGCGGCGATGATACCATAAATAACGACGATCCGAGCAATAGTTTTGGTGGTAGCAATCACATCGGAAATCCTCCTGGCGTAAACAACAACACAACAGCGTCAAATGCGAACAAACAAGCCCAGTCATCATCGACCTCAACCTCCTCGATCAATCATCATTTTCATGGTAACGCCAAATCAAATGATAGCGTAGACACAAATCATAGTGCGAGCAGCAAAAATGGTACATCTAATGCAGACAACAACAGCGATAACTCGCCATATTGTGACTTTTGTTTAGGAGATGCTAAAGAGAACAAAAAGACTCAAAAGCCTGAGGAGTTGGTCTCTTGTTCAGATTGTGGCCGATCTGGTCATCCAACTTGCCTGAATTTTACACCTAATATTTTACTCTCTGTCAAAAAATATAAATGGCAATGTATTGAATGCAAATCATGTGGATTATGTGGTACATCGGACAACGATGATCAACTTCTCTTTTGTGATGACTGTGATAGAGGCTATCACATGTATTGCCTAAACCCACCCTTAGCAAAACCACCCGATGGATCCTGGAGCTGCAGTTTATGTATCGAAGAATATCATAGTGGTGTGGACAAGGAAAAGGTTAAGGTTGAAGCCTGAACTAAATGAAATCTCTTGTCTCACGAAGAAGAAAAACTTATTGCACTCAGCAATCAAGACGCCAACGTAACATCATCACTGAAGCATCTTCAATCCTAACCAAGCTGAACTTATTCGATAAAAGCGAGATTTTTATATATAAAACAAATTTAAAACTTGCCATAAATATCTTGTCATCTTGACAAAAGTTGGTTCCAAATATACCGGTCGAACTTGTTACAAGTCTTGTCCAGATTTAAATATAGGTGGTTGTCTATCTGACCTAATTTGAGTCAATCCAAATACTTTCCCGCCTAAGATCGCCTCGATTGACTGGACACTGGCTATTCTCGAATTATTCTGTCTTTGGCTTTATGAGGGTTGAAATAAACAACTTCTTTGATTCCCCCTTCTGTGCAAGTTGGCTAGTGCAGCAAGAGGAGCTTAGTTTCAAGATCGGTACACGTCGGTCCACTTTTATGCAACTCTACCGCTTTAAAGTGGTACCGGCTTGAATTAATTGAGAGCAACCGAGTGTCGCCTTGCCAGCAGATTCGCAGCAAGCGAATCCCAGGCTTACGATTTCCATGATTCTAGTTAGCGTCTGCTTAATTTTGTGAATTGCGGATACTTCGGCGATGTCCTTGATTTCATTTAGCCAGTTTCGTTTTAAAGTCGCAAGTTGAGCAACCAAAAAATGCAATTCAATCGATGAAAAATTGTCGCCTCCACAAACCCAAGAGACTCATCGATCAAACGTGAATAGGAGAGTATTCGAGAGGAAGGCCATGTTTCAGACGAGATTCATTGCGTGCCTCCATCATCTGTACTTCATCCGAGCTCTAATTGAGTTGCAGCGCCATTGCAACAAATTGTATGCAAAACTCAAGCAGGAAGTTGTGTTGCTTGTTAGAACTAGAATTAGGCTGAGCCGCTTGAAGGGTTTGGGCTATCGGGCAAGAGATGCCAGTTTGGAGGAAAGACATTTCGGCTACAAGAAGGAGCAGGAGTCCTCTCAAGGGATGTGCAAGAATTCAGGCAACGTGTTCATCAACAAAGATCTCAACAGCTTATTGGTTGCAAATCAGAGCTATGCAAATAATGCAGCTGCCATCTCAATTCCAATGCAGATGTTTTTGTTACCGTTTTTCGTCCAACCACATGGTTTTGCTGACGGCGATGTCAAGAAGGCCGATCTAGCTCACGTGTGTAATCAAAACACCATCTGCGACTGCGGTAGTAATAGTAGAATAATGAATGAAAGTCAACTCTGGCACGAGATCAACGTGGCCAATGTTTGCGCGCCGATTCCGCGCATATCACTTGCGCAAAACAAGATGATATCTGCGCGCCCACACGCAAGGGTGGCCCAAAACGAGCACTCAACCTTCATGATGCCTGAACAAAGGAACCAGATTCAATTTGCACCCACAAGCCAACGCCAAACGAACCAGCCGACAAATGTGTCCCCCTGCAATGGTAGCGCCGCGAACCACTACTCAGCTCCTTGGCTAACCAAGAGAACCCTCTCGAGCGCACGAGGGTTGAATCCGGGCATAACTATGCGCAATCCGCTGATGAACTGAGGCCCTTGCAATACGAGTACTTTATTGGCAGCCGTTTGTTAGCCATCCATTGGTGTTGGTTATTTGAGCAAGTTAAACAAGCCTTTTCTTTGGACCAATGAACCTCGACGAGCCGCCAAGCCAGACACAGCACAGACATGTGTCGATTCGGAGGCGGCAGCAAAGCCCCTGAATCCCGGCCAACTTGACTGCCAGTTCCATCATTATTTATTTTATTTTCACCCTCTCCTCCAATTCGAGTTCGGTGAAGCGAGAGCCCCGAGAATGACTAATAAATCAACCAATCACAATCACAATCGCAACAACCACAACCTCTTCCCATCTCCTGTAAGTGTCGAGCTTGGCGGACGACCCACCAGTTGTCGCTCTCGGGCTCCCCATCCCCAACTGATCTAGCTGGGCCGCCACCGTCGCTGCATGCTCATGCGACATGAAAGAGAATGAAGCTCACCTTTCCTTCGAGCTTCAGTTTGTGAATCTATGGAAGCTTTAATGTGGGAACGTCGGTTGGCCGCGCTCCTCTTGGACCAAGATCTAGCTCATGTGCTTACTAATGATGGGCAAAGCATTTCACCCTGGAAGCGAACTCAATGTTAGGGCACTCGGAACTGCCCGCTGGCTGCAGTAACCTTTACCCAAACGCCATCGCGATCTCGATCTCAATGCTCCACAGCTCGAGAGTCCTATGAAGGATTGATTGAGTTCTCGCGGCTAAAACTTGCGATGTAGATTTGGGAGTGAGGATGGGCGAGCTAGCATGCAAGCCATTCGTGGAGGGAACGCGGCTAGCATAAGTTCAAGCCTGGTTTGTTCAGCCGCTAGCTCGGATGGCCGGCTGGTTGGCCAGCCGAGAAGAGGGGCTCATCGGTCTGAGTCTGGGCGTCCAATTCGAGTGCTGCCAGGTTTGGTCCTCTGTTCATTGTGGCCACAGCTGGCTTCCATTGGCAAGCTGAGCGTCCAGTGCCGCCTTGCGTCCCCTTGCAGATGTGTTTGCAGGCGTATGTTTTGAAACGAGTTCAGGGCATTCTCGGCACGGAAAGAGGGAGAGCGAGCGCAAGAGTTGCCATTCACCTAGTTATCAACCTGCGCTTGTTCTATCTCTTGAGCTAACGGTTTCGTTCGTATTTATCTTGGTGGCCGCAGTGGTCGTTATCGTTGGAGAGCAAGCGGAGAGACCGAGCGAAACGGCGACAGCAGGGGGAGGGGGCATTTTCCTCTCTCTCTCTCTCTCTCTCTCACTCGATTTCTTCGGACGAAGGAGAGGCTTGCTGAGCTGAGGGATGGTCGCCAGTGTAGGACAATGGTTTGCGCCGAATGCGGGCGAGCTCGCCTTGGTGCTTTTATGCACAAGCAATCGGTGGCGAGGAGAGAGGGGAGAGGGGCAAGTCGCGGGAGGGGATTGAGAGGTGGCCGAAGAAAGAGGAGAGGGGACGAAGCCAAGGAAGGTAGGGCGAGAGTCGCCGCCATGAGGCTGGCTTAGTTTCGAGATGGTCTCGGCTTGATTCGCCTGCTTGCTCGCTAGCTCGTCCTGTTGGCTAGAGGAGCTGTTGAGTCGCAACAAATTGGAGCCAAGTTCGGGGCTCGAACATGATGAGCGGCCTGACGAGACGCACAGATACTGTTATTCAATTTAGCAACAAGATACTCCGATCGACTTTTGTGCTACTTTCCCGCCAAAAGTGGAAGCCAACTGGGATGCATGATGTCGTGCGACCTTTCGTCGTTCTGAAATGTTGGAGCAACCCTCTGAAGTTGGAGCACAGAAGGCTAAGCCTCCTCTTGCCTACCTGTCCTCCGCTCTCTATCCTCTCTCGCTGCCACTTCAAGTTTCGCTAAATAGTCCGCTGTCGATGCAACCGCTGATTGGCAGTCGATTTGTTCGATCAAATCCAACTGACGAGGCAGAGAGAGGTTAGCTGAAATTGAATCGATGCGACCGTTTTGGTGTCGCGCCGACTAGCTTCATCCAGTCAATCGCTCGATGCTAACTCTCGTAGTCATGCTGCGAGCTTGCATGGGCCTATTGGAGCCTATTGCATTGAATCCCGACAAAATTGAGCAAAACAAAGTCTTGCCACTAGATGGAGAATCTAATATGAGCAAGCGCACTTACTAAATCTCTTTGAACCCTCTCTGAACTCGAATGCGGGAGCTTCAACAACAACAAACCATCCAACTATTGCGCTTGCTCATCCGTCGGCCACTCGCTCCTCCGCGATTCATCTTGGTTGCGTCACGAGTGTCTCTCAAATCGGAGAGGGGTGACGAGCTGGGAGGGTAAGTGAAAGGAGCCTGGAGGCTGGAGGGGAACGGCTCGAGAGAGTGTGAGCACCTCCAGGCGGCTGTTTATTCCTGGAGGCAGTTTTGGTTGCTTGAATTCAAGCTGGCAGCTGTTCCGATTCTCGATAAGCAGACAAGTTTTGCCCACGAGCCCGTGAGCACATTGATAGTTTTAAATAACTTTGCTAAAGGCTTGTGAGCTCGAAGGGCGCGAGGGGGCCTCTCATTGTAGCAGCAGCTGGCGCGCTGCACTCTTGCAAAGACTTGCCTGCTCGAGGCCTTGACCAGTAGCCTCGATCAACAGGAAGCTGGAGAGCCTTGGTTTTTAGGCAAGTGGAGCGGAGGAAAGAGTTCAGTTTTACGGACTTAAATCAACGGGCAATTTTGTGCTCCGTATAACTTAACCAGCTGGCTTAATTTAGCGTGACAAAAACACCAGCATTCGTAATCCATTTCCTGTCGGCCAATTTTTGAGCCGATTGTAGATTGAGAAAGAACTTGATTCGCCCTTCGTTTTGGATTCTGCTCAGAGAGGAGCTGAATTCTCGTTTGCGAAAGTAAGCTAGCTAACGCAAAGGGTAGATGCAAATCTAACACAAGCCTCTAAAACAGGGCCCATTAATCCAGCCTGCAGTCCGTCTGTCCAGGGATGATCCTTCTTCCGCCACTGTCATTGAAACTCGATTCTGGTTGGTTGCCTCTCGTAAGGCTACTTGATTGGTAGTGCTCCATTGACGTTTATCGTGCTTAGCCCCCCTCCTCCTCCTCCTCAAACTCGAGGCAGCCTTCCCTCCAAGTCGCTCGCATTGTGCTTCCATGGGCTTGAGCCTAATCCAAGCGAGAGCAGCCTCAGAGGGGCTGGCGGCCGGCTTGTCTCTCTCTCTCCCCCTCTCGCAACTCGTTCTTTCCCGCAAAATGCTGCAGGTAGAAGGAGTCTGGGCCTCGTATATTTTGTCAAACGAAGCTTATCAAATGGAGCTTGGCTCTCCAAGCCAAGTGCAGCAACAAGAGATGGATTCTAAGCGGGCAAACTGTTGTGTGAGCAGGAGTCAGGCCAACAACAAGTGCTCGCCTGGACGAGCGCCGAGGGATCTCTAGTGACGATGATAGGAGCGCTTGGGATTTAAAGAGCGCAACAAGGCCCATGGGTTTCTTCTGCAGTCGTCTGGCTGTAGCTGTAGCAGGTGCAGAAATGGAAACGGCAACGGCAACAGCAAGGGCGGCGGCGGCCAGCTAGCTGGCCTAGCTCGAGTGCGGTGGCGGCTCTGCGCGGCTGGCGAGAGACTTGTGCCGCGCAAAGGCTCTCGAGCTATAAGCAGTAGAAACAACGGACACAGCTTTGGCAAGGTAGACCTTAGAAATGCTCACACAACCACTTGCTAGCTAAGAGCTGGATAGACACGGCCAGCGAGACTGAGACTCGAGGCTTGGCTAGCGTGCGGCTACGGGGTGTGTGTGCGTGTGTCTGTGTGTGCGTGTGTTGTGTACGCAACTTCCAGAACACAGGCGCCAATCGTAATTGTAGTCTGTGTGTAGCCTGTGAGCTTATTCTTTCTGGCCCTTTCTGTGCCGAAATTGAGTGCTAAAGCCAAGTCGCATCGTTTCTACAGCAGCCCGCTCGCTACCGTCACCGTTGTGATTCTGTGGGTGGCGATGAGAAATATTGTTCAAGAGGGAAACGACTGTTCTATTCTAAAGTAGTTTTATCTAAATTTTTCAACACCAAGTCAAGAATACCACTAAGTCATCTATATATCAGAGAAGAAACAAAGAGGTATTTTGCCTACTCTAAATGCTCTCCTACGATTCAATCAAGGCTATTTTATGATTTGAATTTTGTGCAATCAAGCATACGAACTGCGAGTGGGAGAGGCGACAACAAAGAGCTTCGAGAACAAGGAATAGATTCCCAAATTGTAACCAAGATTCTCGGCTTTCAACCAAAAGTTTGCACTGAGATATTTATTATCAGCACCTAATATGCAAGTTTTAGCTCACTGACAAATTTTAAATTATGAGATCATGTACAAGTCAGATCCATTGAGCTTCTAACAAAGTCGAACCAACTTGCTCACTAGAATCTTCGATCCTCATCGAGCCAGAGTTAATCTCCATATCAATATAAGCTAGCTGGTCTAGAAAAGTGTCAACCATTACAAAATGTTGAATTCTCAGAAAAATTTAGTCACTTCAACCTCCCTTCTGCTGATAATCTTAGCAAGCGTTGCTCTAGAGTTCAGCTATGCAAATGAGACTACAGTTCAGACAGTCCAACTAACCAGTCCCACTTCGAAGACTCTCACAACGGGCATTGTCGATGAACAAAATGGGGACGACGGGGCCATGATCAAGAAGGATCTTGAAAAGCTCGATCCAAGTAACAATAACAAAACCCAGCTTGATAGCCATCAATTCTATAAGCCCGAGTACATCAAGGATCCAGAAAGGGCCATGAGCTTCTGGGTAGATTTCACAAAATTACCACTAAGTCAGAATATATCAACTAAGCACGAGATGCTCTCTAAATCGCATCGTCGAGCTGCGCCAGTTAAATTAAGTTTTGAGTTTCCCTTCTATGGGCAACCATTGAAAAATGTTATTATTGCAACTGGAGGATTTCTGTATGTTGGCGAGCATCTTCATCATTGGTTAGCTGCAACGCAGAACATATCGCCCTTGATGGCAAATTTTGATTTGAGCACCAGCAACACGTCAGACATTCATTACTATGATAACGGAACAGCCCTTGTGGTACAATGGCAGAATGTTCAAATGAAAGACAACAAACCACCAGGTGATTTCTCATTCCAGGTCACCTTGCACAAGAATGGTGATATTGTGTTTGTTTACAAATCATTACCTGTTCCCGTCGCAGAGATACCAGAGGATGAGCATCCAGTCAAGATCGGGATATCAGACGCTTTCCTTATCGACAAAGTTGCATTTTTCATCAGAAGAAAGACTATATACGATTACCACCGAATGAATCTCAAGGATGGTCAGCGGGATCAAGAGATCGGAAATCAAACCGCTATATATATTAAAGCTTTACCAACTTGCAACCAATTCGACACATGTGAGACATGCTCGAGGTCAGTCCCGAACTTGGAGTGTATTTGGTGTCCTGCAGTCAAGCGATGCTCTAATGGATTCGATAGAAAGCGCCAAGAATGGCTATCAAATAACTGTGACAAGATACTTAAATCTGATTGCTCTCACAAGTCATCAGATTTCGGCGTTCAGACTCAACCATCGAACTCTAACCAATTGATTGCTGTAGACTCTCCCAACTCAAGTAGACAAACTCTAACACCAGACAGGGGTCTCCCAGACCCTCGAGCTAGCGAAGGAAGCGCAGCCTTTGTAACTTTGTTGATGTTTGTGGCGCTGACTTCAGGGGTAGCCTTATGGGTTTTCTATGCTTACAAGAATCCACACACTCCATCAGGTCAACTGTTGATCAAATACAGACCGAGCAACTGGAGGTGGCAGAACGCGGAGACCCGGTACACAGCTGCTTCGATTCATATGTAAAATTTGTACCAAAATCAGCCATTATAAATGAGCGCAACGCGAGCAATCATGTCACAGGTATTCATGAAGGTCACCAACGATATAAATAAACCAATTTTCAGTCTTGCCAGTTGATGTTGAGATTCTTAAAATTCTCGTTGTATCAGGATTAGTCATCGAGTCGAACGCGATGTCATGGGCAGGTTCTAATTCTCTGCCGGATCCAGCCGCCAGGGTCTGGCCAAAACTAGCCATCTCGGGCGCGTGCGCGTGCCAGCAAAACCCACATGCTTGCTGTTTGGTTTTAGTAGTAAACAAGAGTTATA
>Ga0268249_1000106_pt1 | contig 56215 bp, 41 predicted proteins | sample AgamicAtPe_FD_200257 | JGI IMG/M metagenome (GOLD analysis project Ga0268249, IMG submission 200257) | Agave microbial communities from Guanajuato, Mexico - At.P.e (v2) (version 3) | ecosystem: Host-associated > Plants > Phyllosphere > Phylloplane/Leaf | place: Guanajuato, Mexico | collected... | reverse complement strand
CTCGATACAAGTGGCCGCCTCGAGCTGGCCTCCAGAGGTGCGCGGAGGGGCGAAAGCTCGAAGGGATGCTAATGAGCGAGCTTGCTGCAGGCGCTCCTCCAAGTAGCAGAGCGATCTTTGCCTCCATCTGGCCGCTTGACTCGCAACCGAGATCAGCCCGCGAGGAGCAGGCAGCGGCCATTTGTTCAAAATGAAAAATGTGCCCGCCAATCTGGGCCACCGGTGGCGCGCGCGCGCGCGAAAGCGTAAGGCGGCTCGCTAGGCCAGATAAATGTTGCCCGTCTGCCGTCTTGCCCGGCCGACGGCAGCAGTTGGAGGCGGCAAGCCAAGAGGCCGCCGATTGAAGAGGCCAGCGAGCACAATGGCGGCTAAAATGATGAATTTGCGCTCGTTATAATGGACTTAGGGAGGAGAGGTGGGTTGTTATTGTTGTTGTTGCTGCTGCCTACACTTTCTAGCCTCCGCCTCTCTGGCGCCGGGCTCAGCAAGCCGGCGGATTAGGTTGAGTGTGGATGGCCAAGGTGAGCGGCTGGTTTGCCTGGCTGGCGAGGCGGCCGATTGTTGGCCAGCAAATGAATTGCCGGCTCTCATGTTGGCCAGGCCGACAGTTCGCGCTTCAGCTCTTTGGCAGAGAAGGGATAACATTTTCGCGCATGTCACACTGTTCGAGGATGAGCGACTAAGGGCTGCTCCGTGCCCCAGCGAGCAAGCCGAGCCAGCGGACGTGCGTTTGCCTGCGCCGCGCTATGTGTCGGCTCGCGCTGCTTTGAGCGGCCAGATTGCGGCTTGGAAACATCGACGAGGGGCGAGCGCCTCTAATCGAATGCGGCTCACGTAAGCCGAGCGAGCCAGCCAGCTGAAACTCTGCTCCTCGGCCGGCGCTCCAGTCTCGGCCATCTTGCGGCCAACTGATAAGACCAACCGGCGACAAGCGAGCCAGTTGGCCCCCAATGTTGGCGACACACTCTTGCAGCGAGCTCCGCCGGCTGGCGTTAATTAATGGTCCAGTCCAGCGGTTGGAGGCCGGCCCTTGTGGGCGCCGCTCGGTTGGCGCGAGCCTGGCTTCGGTTGGCCCTCTTAAAGCGCGACTCGCATAGAGCTGACCGCTCGGTTTCTGCCGGCCGAGCCATCGTGGCGACAAATGGGACTCGCGCGCGTCCTTCGCTTTGGCGGAGGGCGGAAATTGATTTGATCCCTCGCCGGCCAGCGAGCGCAACGAGCGGAGTCAAAGGCAGAGGCAGCGGCGGAATCAAAGGCAAAGGCAAGGGACACCAGCAAAGCTCGCCCAATTCGAGCGCTGACAAATGATCGAGTTCATTAGCTCGAGCTTCCAGGCACCTAGACTTGTGGGCGCCGCTCGCCCAATTGGCTGAAAATTATTGCCCATGAGCGTCAATTTGGCTCCGCCGGCTGCGGCTTCCAATTGATGGGCTTGCAAGGTCGTTCGAGGTCAGAGGGATCTAGCGGCGAGGGTGGCCACTCGACTTGGGGCGGCGCAACCGGGCCAAAGTGGCCGCCGCCGCCGCCGCCGCCGCCGCCGCTTCCACTGAGAGCGCCGCCCCGGTCGGCCAGTTGGGTGGCAAGTTAATGCGGTCAAATTAAGGTTAACTCTCGGGGCCTTGCGAGCGGCTTCATTATTTACTTTGGCAGCTAAAAGCTGTCGGCGCCATCAACGGCTCCACTTGGAAGGTAAGCGGAGTTTTGCTCGTCCCTGCTGGGGGCGAGCGCTGAGCTCGTCGTTGGTTTTGGATGACACGGGCGCTTGTTTTCAAGCCGCCGCCGCCGCCACTCGCGGCTGAACGGGGGCGGCGGGCGCCCCAATGGGAACTCTGCGGCCGATTGGCCAAAGACGACCCGCTCGCTTGTCATGCTCCCCTCCCCCTCCACTCCGTCCTGGTTGCGGTGTATTTACATGCGCAAACCATTGTGCTGCCAGACCGAGCGACTCTCCCTCCTCGCCAAAAGAGCCCAGAATGCCAACTCTGGCTGCGGTGATTTTTCTGCCTGATTTGAGTCGACTGCTGCGTTTGGGGATAAAATCATCATTTTTATTGTCAGCACGAGATGGCGATGGATCCATTTGGCCCCTCGCTCTTCCCTTCGGCCGACTCCTCGCGGCTCTGGGCGGCCGCATTCAATCCATTAACGTAGTCCACTTTTATGGGAGTTTGGACTGCGCTGCAGGCAACCGGTTGGCGGGCGCTGCTTGGCGCTCGGCCGGCCGCAGCGGAGTCAATCAATCAAAGCGGACGGAGAGACATGGAGCTCGCCGGCTTCTCCTTGCCGCATGTAAATATAATTGGGGCTCCGTCTCGCGGCTGGCCGGCCGCCGGCGCGCAAACAGTTGCAACGCGCCCTCAGTGAGCCGACGTTGCGCGCAGACAATGGCCTAGACCCGCGGCCGGCCGCCAGAGGCGCCACCCGCCGCCACTCGCCCCAAGGGAAGCGGCGAGCGCAAATTGATTGAGCAACTTTTCTCTTAATTAATCGGCCGAGCTGCGCGCCCCATCGGCTCACTTAGACCCGATTGGCGGCGGCCGCCGCCGACTTCCGGCCAAACAAAACAACACTCCTCCCGCCTCCGTGCGCCGCAGCCGCTCGCGCCGATTGCGCTCGGACACAGAATGCTGCCATTCGGCTATTAAATTTTACGCACAATGAAACTCGAGCGCGAGCTCCCCTTTGGCTCGATCTTTGCCGCTAGCAAGCTCGCCACTGAGAGCTAGCGAACGTGGCAGAGAGGTAAGGGCGCTCCAGTTTTGCGCCTCCTAATAGCGCTCGCTGGCGCACATTAATCAGGGACGAGCATTTGCATTGGCGAGCGCTGATTTGGCCCCCAGTCGGCCGGCCGGCGCTGGCCGCCCGACTTATCATTCAATTTGCGTTCCCCTCCCCCCCCCCAACCAGCCCAGCGAGCGCGGACAAATTTCCGCCCCCTCAAAGCTGTCTATTCTGGCCACGAACAGGGGGGGGGGAGGGGCCGATTTGCGCCCACTGCGCACGCAAATGGCCAGGTGATAATGGCGCTTCCGCTTTGGGCCTAATTCCTTATGCGTTACTCGCCGGCGAGTTGCAGCGGCGGCGGCGGCGGCGGCAGCAGCAACAACCGCCCTTGGCCGCCCCGCCATGCAATCAACTGGCCCGCTGCTCGATTTATAAATTAGCAGTCGAGCGCAACTGCCGCAGCAAGGCCGCCCCCAATTGGCCGCCACTTGTCCCACCGAAGGCTCTGTTTTTAAATCGGGCAAACAATAAGTCGCCTCCGAGCTCGATATTGTGAGCGCTCAAGTGGCCGGCCTCCAGTTGGAGCGGGCGCTGTTTGCTCGAGGAAGCGCCAATACAACTTCAATATGTAAACACCAATTTTGAAACTTGCCCAGCCGAAATCAATATCCGTCCAGCATTGGCGGCCGCACTGGCAAGTGGAGCGCAAGTGGCCGGCGGCAGAGTAATGCGCCGGCAGCGCGAGCTTGAGGCAAGACTGCGGCAAGACTTGGCGCACTCTCGCTGCTCAGCCAAGTGGAGGAGCCCTCGAGTGCCATTGCACTGGGCCCATTTTAAACTGGGCGCCCCCTTTAAACTGGAGCCGCCGCCAACACTTCCGGCCGGCCCAGCCTCCGTCTGGCAGGTGCGCGCCGGATGGCTTGGCTCGCTTTGTTTGCGCCCAGGATCCTCCTCTTCCGTTTGCTTGGCCGCCGCCGCCGCCAACAAAAAGCAGAGTCCAGGAGCGCTGATTGGAAAGCGGCGCCCTGGACCCGCATTGCGCGGCTCCCCCGAGCCAATTACGGCCACCTGCAATGGAGGCTGCGGCGAGAGTGAGAGGGAGAGGACAGCTTTTGCGGCCTCAACACGATTCAATCTGCTCCTTGTTTTACCCGCTCGGCCGTCTGTTTGTTCTAGGCTCGGGTTTGAGTTTGAGCTCGAGTTTGGGGTTTTTGGAGGTTCTCCACCGGAGCTGGAGATTTCGCACTCAATGTGGGCTCAATTAAAAGCATCCTCGAGGCGCTCCCATGATTGATCGGGCGCCCGTGTGACGTAAGCAGGAGATGGGCCGCTTTTAAGCGAGCGGAGGATCCGCTTAGCTTGGTTTAGAGTCGCGAGCAGGAAACATGTTCATCGTCTTGCCAGATACATTGGCGTCCATTGTGCGCTCGTGGCGCTCAGAATTCGTCAGGGCGGATGTTGGCTGTGGCGGAAGACAATCGATTACGTTTGTCTGAGGCTCATTTCTCGTCGTCGTCGTCGCGGCTGCGGCTGCTGCGCTTGCTTGTCGGCTAAGGAAGATATATGATTATCGGCCATGCGGCTGGAGCGGCCACAGCCGAGCTGCTGATGGCAAACTACACGGAAAACTAACCAGCGCTAATTCGAACAACCAACCAACCTCGCAGGTGGCCGCCAGGCGGCGGAGAGCAAGCTCGAGGGAGTTGTTGGCCAGCGCTTGCTCATTCCCTGCGCAAACCTGAGCGGCGCCGCGCAAGCGGAGGGCCAGCGCCGCGCGCAAACCAGCAGGCAGCGTCCGTCCGCGGCGGCCGGCAGGCTAGCGGCTAGCGCGCTCACAGTGATAGTCTGGCACAAGGACGACCAACTGGATCGGCCCATCTTCTCCGTTGACGCGCGCGGCTCAAGCTCGTTGCGCGAGGCAAAGCAGCAGATTGGCTCCCAGCAACTCAAGGGTCGCGCCCACCTGGAGGCGGAGGATTGGAGCCAGCCGGGCTCGAATCCGGCCCTCGTGATAGAGGAGGCGCGAGCCCAGGATGGGGGCCTCTACACTTGCACCGTCGAGTTCTATAAGGCCGCCACTCAGACTCACAGGGTGCTGGTTGTTTTAACGAGTAAGTGAACGCGCTGAATGGGCCACCCCACTTGAGGCCGCCTCTGCCGGCCAAAACTCCTCTCACTGCAACTCCCTGTCAACAACCCACCCACAAACTCGGCGCAGGTCCGCCCAAGAGCATGCTGGTGCGCGACCAGTCAAACCAGCAAGTGAACCCAGGCGTGGTTGGGCCCGTGGACGAGGATTCGAGCTTTGCGCTAAGTTGCGAGGTTGAGCCAGGCGAGCCCATTGGCTCCATCTCGTGGTGGCGACCCAGTGCCTCTTCAGTTGCGGGCGCGGCGCCTACAGTGCAGCAAGCAAGCCGCACTGGTGGAGGCTTTGTCGCGTTAAGGCCCAGCCTGGCCGAGGCCCAATTCATGGCCACCCTGGCCGCCGATGGTTTGGCCGACGATGGCGCCCAATTTCGTGATCACTTCCTATCCCTCCACTCGCACCCGAAGGAGCTCAACTCGTTGCAGCTAGGCAAACATTATAGATTAAAACTCTGGACTAAACTCACAAACTCGGAGAGCCTAAATTCGGAGGGCAAATTGGAGTCGACCTTGCAGCTTCACTTGAATCGCTCAAATCTTGGCGACGAGTTCCTCTGTTTGGCCCAGAACAATCAGTTCATGGTGCCGCTCAATTATTCGTTTAGGATAAACTTAAACCGTAAGCAAAAATCTCAATCCTCCCCCAAAACAGACGGATTCCCATCAAATGGGTGAGCCAAAACTAACCCTCAACTTGACAACTGAACCAGTTAAACCAACCGAGGTTAGGATAACAAATCATTCCAGCTATGCGCTCAAATTGAACCAGAAGGCAACCATTGAATGCCAGGCGGCTGGCTCGAAGCCCGAGGCAAGAGTGCGCTGGTTCAGGGGCCAGACGGAGCTCGACGCGGGCGAGCTGTCGAGGGTTGAGCAGTTGTCTGGGGCGCAGTTTTATATTAGTGAGTTCAATCGTGATAACGACAACAACCTTACAAAGGTTAGCCACCTCACCTTCGTGCCCCAACTGAGCGACCACAAGCAGAGTCTCGTTTGCTCTGCTTCAAATCCAAAGATGCCAAATATATCGCCAATCAGTGATTCAATTACAATGAACGTTCTATGTAAGTTTCACTGACTTGCTGGCCAACTTTAACTTGACCAGTTTCGCTGACCAATCATCCCTGTTTGTTGCAAATCCAGATCAACCCCAAGTGAATCTCCGCTATGCCTCAAACTTCAAGCCAGATTCAATCAAGCTAGGAAGCAACGTTGTCTTGGAGTGCAACATCCAATCCAACCCGCCAATCACAGATCTCAGCTGGCTCCTCAACGATCAGCCAGTGTTTGCAAACACGAGCGCTGGTATAATCATGAGCAACCAGTCGCTAGTTTTGCAACAAATCAGAGTGGAGCAAAGAGGCCAGTACAGTTGCGTTGCCTCAAATTCAATGGGCAAATCTGTGAGCAACAAGTTGGAATTGCGCCCAAAATGTAGGTACTCTCGTCAGCTCTCTTCAAGGGGCCAGCTCGAGCGCCATTCGAACTAACCATTCTCTCAACTTCTATCATCAAGTTGAACCAATTTGTGATTACTCTCTAACTAGGACAAAATACGAGGTTGCCCTGAATCAGGCTGCACGAATTGAGTGCAACGTTTTAGCAGAGCCAAGCGAGGATGTTGACTTTGTTTGGCAATTCAATCAATCTTATGGGAGCGAGAGCGACGAGGTTCTGTCCAATTCTCATCTCGAGAAGGTTAAATTGTACGAGACAAATTTCACCAGGAGCCACGTGATGTTTACTCCGAAGTCTAAGCGCCACTATGGTCAGCTGCTATGCACGGCCTCAAACTTGGTTGGTAAGCAGGAGAGGCCTTGCGTGATAAACGTTGTTCCATCTGAGTTGCCCGATCCAGTTTTCGGCTGCTTCTTCGACAACCTCACAAACAGCTCCTTCAGCGTCCACTGCCAAACCTCGCAAGCCTCGACGGGACGACAAAGCTACCTGTTGGAGATAAGCCAGAACGGCGAGGAGAGAGCAGCAGTGGCGACGGCTCATCGCGATCACGATGAACCGACAAGAGCGTTCAATGAGCAAAACAGCGAACGACAACATCAGCAGCAGCAGCAGCAGCAGCAACAGGAAATGCGGAGGCTCTTTAGCGAGAGTCCCTCATTTGAGGTGACCGACTTGCAACCAGGCACAAGCTACAACATCATGATTTACGTGCAGAACCAGAAGGGCCGCTCGCCGCCAGCTCTCCACCAAACAAGCACCCTGCCAGCCAACGAAGTGAGCGGCTCACCTGGAGCTGGGAAAATCCACCTGAACGGCAAGCGAATCTCGCCAAACCCAAGCCTCTCTGAGCGAATCATGTCCTATCTGAGAGTCAACGATCTCCTGAACAACGAGCGATCGAAGCCCATCCTTGGAATACTGCTTGTGATTCTACTCTGCACAATCACCACAGTTGTGATTGTATTCTCCGTGACTCGCCTCTGTCAGCAAAATCCGACCAGCAACGAGACCAACCGGAATAGACGCAGAAAACGCGACTCTGTTGCGCCCGAACAGAGGTCGCACTCAAGCCGATCCTTGCAATTGCTGGCCTCTGAATCAACGTCGCGAGTTAAAGAAACTGGAGGCAGTGGGAGCGATACAAGTCGCGAATTGCACACAGACTCCACGGCCATCTCTTTTGGCTGCGTTAAAACCGAACCATCGTCAAGCAAACAGGCACAGCTTAGACCCAAAGACGAGATCATGGTGACGCCAGAGATTCAAGACGGAAACCCAAAGAGAGATCGTGTTGTTAGAGGCTTGACTCTTGCAAGGGAGCAAAAGCGATGCAATCATCATCGTCAATTCGCGAACCACTCGTTAGAGAGACGTTCAAATCTAGGCAGCTTGATGGAACTGGACCACTCGAACACTCCTCGGGCTTCCGTCCAAAGTGAGAGCGATCGTACGAGCAGCAACGAAATTCCGCCCGACCATTCAGAGTTTCACGACCAGATTATAATCGGCTGCCATGAGAATATCAATGAACCCTTGTATGTCATTGGAAGTGGCGGCAAGCAGACCGAATCCCTGGGCTCCCATGAGGTGCGTTTCATCAATACGCCCAGCTTCTGGCCCTATGTGAGCACATTGGAAACCAAGGGCGCCTCCAAGGGGAACGGAGGAGTTCGGGTTGGCAACCTGTCGAATACAAACAGTTGCGATCGAAGTAGGATCACCAGCAACACACCGAATCCTGCCGGATGCAAGCTGATCATGAATCAAGGACTGGCTGACATACAGCTCCCGATTGGCTTCATGCCCAACTCAATATCTATACCAGCCTCGCTGAGTGAATGCGCCCAGTTGAACAGAGCAGCTAGGCAACAATTGCACCAATCACAAGAGTTTCTGCCGAGGGCTCTGTGTATATCGAATTCCGAGGCTTCCTACGTGAGACTGGAACCGGAAAAACAGTTGCCATACCAGGATTCGGTAGCCTATGACCAAGTAGAGCAGAATCTCGCTTACAGCGGCATTCGAGGACAACAACAGCAACAGCAACAGATGGTGGCCAATTCTGTTCCCTTTGCAAGCATAACTCCAAGCCAATACTGCTGCGATGGCCTCGTGGAGACGGCACCGAACTCGAGCTGCACCCAAACTGTAGACAGATTGTCGGGCCGGTTTAGAGGCACTCCTGTGGCGAGTGGAACGATGGCTCAGGCTCAGCAGCATTGCAACGAATACGATGACTCAGCGAACCATTGTAACTCGCTCACAGGTAATGCATCAGGAAACCTGTTCGTCCAAGAAATAGAACATGATGCCAGAGAAATTAGCTGCGACAGATCGAGATGATGTTGAGATTGAGACAAATTTTAGTGAGAGGATATTTTTGTAGGTGCAAAAGTTGATGATTGTTCGACAAATTAAAGGTTAAAATTTCATGACTTATAGTCTACTGTGTCTCGGGTTGGTCTAAGCTCAAAGCCTTGGGCAAGATCGTGGACTTAATGAACGTTTCATCTGGAACTTTGAGACACTTGTTGCAAACGGACACCAGGAGATGCAATCAGCACAGATATCAGCTCTCTCTTGTCTCGAAACAAATTCAACTGAATTGTTCTTGAACAGACTACCAAGGTAATGTCTGCCTTATGGAATCAAAGCGATACCCAAGTTCAAAATTCAAACGTTCCCGTGCCTGTATGAATATGGTACGATCACGGAGTGCACGTGTATGAGCGAAATATTCCGCCAAAACAACCGACTTGCATGGTTATTCTTTTGTTGCGTGCTTTTAACGGCATTCGCAAGCCTTGTGGATTTGTAATTTTCGTCCAGAGATTGAATTTGATGGGATGAACAGTTTCCTGATTCAAATCTACTCAACAAACTTTATTTTGCTAGTCACGTTGCAACATTTTATTCTCCGCAAGATAGATCTCGAACGATCGTGTTAAGAATCATCTTTATCTCATAAGCTCAAAGCTATATCATGACAGATCTCATTGACCCGAAATGGCTTCGGCCAAAAGTTCTTAGGCCGCCAGATCCCGCAAAGGACTCAATTGTATTCCAGCAAATGGACATCGACCACTACGATGGACTGAAGAAAGACGGTTTCATGGGTCCAGAGTCCAGCGTCGTGCCAGTTACACGCATGTTTGGTGTTACCCGCGATGGCCACTCCATCCTTTGTCATGTCCATGGGTTTCATCCATACTTTTACGTCTACACTGCGAAGCAACCGGACACAAGCAAACTAGAACAGTTTTGCCTACATCTAGATGAGCGCTGCAAGGCGTCGAACAGTTGCAAAGTTGTCCCATTGCCACATCAAGTCTTAAAGGTCGAACATGTTGTTGCCAGAACAATCTACGGTTACTGTGGAAACGAAGAGCAGCATTATCTCAAGATTGTTTGCGCCCTGCCCCAGATCCTCAAGTGTGCATCGAATGTATTTATGAAGGGTGACGTCTCATCTATGGGCGTTTATTTTCCAGGGCAACCGGATGATCGCGGACACAGTCTGTTCGAGTCAAATATCGAGTATGAGATTAGATTCATGACAGACAACAAAGTATACGGATGTAGCTGGGTCGAATTGCCCCCCGGAACATACAAACTGCGCGAGAAGCAAGACTTTCAATCCCTCTGTCAAATAGAATGTGATATCAACTATACAGACTTCATTGCCCATCCGCCTGATGGCGATTGGGCTGGTATCGCCCCTCTGAGAACACTGAGTTTCGATATCGAGTGCACGAACAGGAAAGGCATTTTTCCCGAACCAGAACATGATGCGGTGATTCAGATCGCGAACATGGTCGTTAAACAAGGCATCAAAGAGCCCTTCATCAGGTGCATCTTCACTTTGAGATCGTGTGCCCCCATAGCTGGTGCAGTAGTTAAATCGTTCGATTCTGAGAAGGCGATGCTCTTAGCTTGGGCCAAGTTCCTTACAGAGATTGACCCCGATATTATTACTGGATACAACATTCAAAATTTCGATCTTGGGTACCTACTCAATCGTGCTAAAACGCTTGGTTGCCATGCATTCCCGTATCTTGGTCGGATACCGACCGCCCAGACACAAGCTAGAAAGGTAGTTCTACAATCTCAGCAATTGGGCAAGCGAGAAAATCTTGATATCAACATAGAGGGCCGCGTTCAATTCGACCTCATACTAGTATTGAGACGTGACTTCAAACTGAGATCATACAAGTTAAACGCGGTGTCTTACCATTTTTTGCAAGAACAAAAGGAGGATGTTCACCATTCTATTATTACTGATCTCTTTAACGGTAATGAGCAAACTAGACGCCGATTGGCTGTATACTGTCTCAAGGATGCTCTTCTACCTCTCAAGCTTCTCGACAAACTCATGTGCGTAATCAATTATATGGAGATGGCAAGAGTCACGGGTGTTCCCCTCGGTTACCTGTTGACAAGAGGCCAACAAATCAAGGTGATATCTCAGATCCTGAGAGAGGCAAAGCAGCATAACTATCTGCTACCTACCATTCCTATAAGCAGTGGAGAGGAATTCGAGGGAGCAACAGTATTAGAACCGATGACTGGATACTATAGTGTGCCTATTGCAACCCTCGACTTCGCCTCTCTGTATCCATCCATTATTATCGCCCACAACTTGTGTTATACAACTCTGCTCAACAACAGTGCGATCAATAAATTTAATTTGAAGCAGGACGTAGACTATATTCGTACGCCTCAGGGATTTTACTTCAAGAAGCCAGATTCTGGCCACCAGACTATAGTACCTCAGATCCTCAAGAATCTTCTGAACGCTCGTAAGCGCGCTAAGGATGACCTTAAAAAAGAGACTGACGCGTTCAAGAAAATAATCTTAGATGGTCGTCAGTTGGCCCTGAAGATAAGCGCCAACTCTGTCTATGGTTTCACGGGAGCCCAAGTGGGAAAGCTACCGTGCTTAGAGATATCTCAGTCGGTCACTGGGTTCGGTCGCGAGATGATCGAAACCACAAGGAAGGCAGTGACAGAGAGATTTACTGTTGCTAACGGTTACAAGTACGATGCAACAGTAATCTATGGTGACACTGACTCTGTGATGGTCAAATTTGGAGTTCAAACTGTGGCAGATGCCATGGAACTTGGTAGAGAAGCAGCAGCATTTGTCTCCAAGCAGTTTGTTGATCCGATAAAACTCGAGTTCGAGAAAGTTTACTACCCGTACTTGTTGATTAACAAAAAGCGATACGCTGGCCTCTACTGGACCAAACCTGATAAGCACGATAAGATGGATTGTAAGGGTATCGAAACAGTTCGAAGAGACAACTGCACACTAGTTGCAAACTTGATCGACGTCTGCCTGCAAAAGATTCTCATGGATAGGGATCCTGATGGTGCCGTGAAACATGCGCAAAGAGTTATTTCGGACCTCCTGTGTAATAGAGTGGATATCTCTCACTTAGTGATCACGAAAGAGCTTACCAAAACAGATGGTGACTACGCAAGTAAGCAGGCTCATGTTGAATTAGCAAACCGAATGAAAAAGAGAGATCCTGCTGGGGCTCCAAAATTGGGAGATCGCGTTCCTTATGTTCTGATCACGGGGCAGAAGGGGCAACCAGCCTATCTCAAATCCGAGGATCCCCTATATGTTTTGGAGAACAACATTCCCATCGATACAGACTACTATCTAACAAATCAAATATCAAAACCGTTGTTGAGAATATTTGAGCCCATTTTGGGTAACAAAGCAGAGTCTGTTCTCTTGAAAGGCGATCACACTCGCATCAAGAAGCAGGTAACCTCGAAGGTTGGAGCTCTATCAATGTTCACAAAGAAGCGTAACCAGTGCTTGGGTTGTAAAACGCCCCTAACTGATGATACCTTGGCAGTTTGCAGCTCATGCCAAGGGCGAGAGGGTGAATTATACCTAGATAATGTTGATAAATTGAACGAGTTTGAGGTGAAGTTCTCACGCCTTTGGACTCAGTGCCAGCGATGCCAAGGCAACTTGCATGAGGAGGTAATTTGTACTTCGAGTGACTGCCCCATCTTCTACATGCGCAAGAAAGTTCAGAAAGATCTCTCCGATCAGCACAAGGTTATGCGAAGGTTTGGAGTTCCGGCTTGGGATGATTCATGCGAGGTTGTTGCCTAATGGACTTACAGCTAATTGTAGAGAGCAAGTGAAGTTAATCTTGATATTGTGAATAAGGATTTTCGAACTAGATGAAAACTTTTATTTCATAAACAAAGTATATATTTCTCAGATATCACAACAAATTTATACCAAAGTGAAGTTGTTTGCTCCACTTATTTAGGGGTTGATAGCGACTAGACAAAATAGGATGATACAACTGAGCTTGAGATTTCACTGTTTCAGTTTTGCCGTCGATCATTCGATCGTTTGGCCCTGATTGATCGTCATCAGGGCAAAGGAGCTCGCTGAGCGCCTTGGACCAGCAAGCGGTGGTAACATATGGAGTGTATTGAGGTTGGACACAGTAGAAGCGGACGAATTTAGTTGTGGCCTCGTTGTTTGGACAGCTTTGGTGGTTGAGGTGGAGCCTGAGTTTGAGTCTGTTGAGGCTGCCGAATTCCTTTGAGCATTACTCTTTTGCTGTAGCTGATAGGTTTTAAGTCTTCTAGATGGGGTCGACAGGGCATCGTACAGGTGAAAGTTGTTTACACCTTGATTTGTAAACAACATCATGTTGTAGGCACCCAAGAGTGCCTTTTCCTGGGCCACCAGATACTCATACTGGTGCAGTCTTCGCTCGAGCTCTGAATTTAAATGCTCAAGACGAGTCTTGTTGAACTTGATGTTGGCCTCCTTCTTTCGCGCTTGGATATCGGCTTGGCCGCTCTCGTCGCCCATCATTTGCGTTCCACTATCCTCGCTTGAGCCACTATAGCTACTATCGCTCCGGCTAAAACTGCACCCACTACCTGGCGAGCCAATCTGGACGCTTGTCTGGCTCGCAACTGTGCCGAAGCTACCTGTTGATGGCTGCTCATCGAGCGATTGGTCGTCGGTTGTCATAGAATCGGTGGTAGTTATGGTATTGCATGCATATGACTCCTCAATGGGATTTCTCCTCTCCTGCATCAGCTCGCGGGCTAGCTGCTGGCGGGCAGCCAGCTGTTTGTCGCTCATGTGGGACTTTCTGCTCTGACGCTTCTTCAACGTCAGCTCATAGATCACCTGCTTCTCAATCCTATCCAACTTCCTATTTACGATCAAATTCATTTTGCCTTTGAACAATTGACTAGCGGGCGAGAGTTTAGAAAGTTCGCATCAGCTTGAGTTCAATGCGCGCGCTTACGGCGAGTGGTTGGTATTAGTTCAATCTAATAATGGCTTCCATCCTCGACCTTAGCCGGCCAAACACTCGACGGGTTGTGGCCTTTCGAGGGCCGCACTTTGTCTCGGCTCCTTTGTCAGAGTTGAGCGCTAAAGCGAACAGCGGATTTCTCTGGCCAGAGTTCAGGCTTGACTAGTTTTGAATAGATAACAAACTAACGAAAGTGCTGCTGTGAGGATGGAATCGTCTTGGCTCCGTTTATATCTGTTGCCCTTTCGCGCTCGCTGCTATCTCTTTCGCTCTCTAACTCGCTATCAACTCTCGCGCTCACGCTTGCTTGCTTGCGCCGCCGCCTCCTCCCTCTATTCTTGGTGGCTTCTCGTTGCAGGTAGATGAGCTTGGCAGTTTCTTAGAACTACTGTGAGCATAGTCAGGTGATTTGGACTAAGTTCGCCAGTCTCGTTTCTCTCTCTCACTCGCTCGCTCGCTCGCTCTCAAATATCTGGAGGGAAGAGCTTAAAAAATGCTTCAACTCCTACTCTTGCCGCTGTCGCCGAGACTGCACTTCGAGCAACAGCGAGTTAGTCGGACACAGCAAACTGTCAATTCATTCGCAATGTTTCTACCTGACTCACTTTACCTTTTTCCCCAACTCTCGAGTCTCACTTCTTCAGCTGCGAGCGCAACTAAAACATTGTCAAAAGTAAAACACACGCACACAAGCTAATTAACCTGCCCGCTTTAGCGACCCAGCGCCAAGTCCTCACTAACGAAGCAAGCTTGCTTTGCTTGTCTGCGCTCGCTTTCAGAATGGGTTTGTAATGGGTGACCAATGTGTGTTTAGCTTTGGCGGCGGCTGCTGCTTGCTAGTGAAATGTGGCCGCCGAGGGTTGACTTTAAACTTATAGATTGATCGCAGCACTGTCAGTCACTTCGTTGGAGACCAATTACGTAACGCCCCCTTGTCTGCAATGGCTCCGCTTGCAGGCTCTCAGCTTTCGCTGGCCTGGCAGCCAGGTTGGCGAGCGGGCTAACAAGCAGCCGCTCTCTGCGCTCACAAGCCGGCTAGCTTGGCTGGCAAGCTCGCCCTGTCTCCCAAGCAGCAAAGCTCAGCCGAGCCGCTAGCAAAGCGGAGAGTCGCCCTTTCACACCAATTTCATGGCAGAATCAGCAGTAATTCAATTCAATAGGCTCCAAATTCAATTTAAAATAAAGCAATTTGCTGGAAAGGCAACCAGTTTCGCTTGCTAGGAAGAGTCAGGCTGGCAAGGGGGACAAGCTGAGGGCGATAAAGTAAAAACGGGCGGCCATCTAAATCAACCGGCGAAATCTCTAAACTCGTTGCGACAGCTCCCGTGTTTACGTCGCCCGCTGCGATTCTATCCATGCTTGCCGAGCCTCCATCCGTTTGGCTCGAACATCCACCATGGCGGCTGCGTCAGTGGCGACAACAAGCAAAACCAGAAAATGTGTCACCCTCAAGCCAGAAAGGTTTAGCCCAATTTTGCGCGCGCAAACTTTGGAGGGCAGCTCAGGTTTGGCGGGGCTGCTCGCCGATCACGACTTGCGGATAATGGGGGCATGGCGAGGGTATGGCGTACAATTTGGCGGAATCCAAGTGCCATGGATGATCCCATCGCTCCTATTGGTTCCTGCTCGGCCAATTGGCTCGCTCGCCCGCACTTGTCGGCCTGCGAGAGCGGCTCTTGGCCGATGGCTGGCCGACCGGCTGCCTGGCTGCCGTTTGGTTGGCCACCTGGCGAGCGCAGGCAGCAGCGCTCTCAACTGGCGGTCGCTCATTCTGGCCAAACCGCTTGCTCGGTTGCGTAAGCGGAGCCTTGGGCTGGATTAGCGCATTCAAATGCGCCCGCTCTGTGTCAAGATTGGCGGCCAAACTTGTCGCCACGAATTAATATCGATTTCCATCCAAACTGGATGGCAGGCGAGCCGTGAGCTCTGCTCGCTCGGCCGACATTTTAAGGTTACACTAACAGGTTGTCTAAAATGCCAACTGGAACTGCAACAACAATGCGCTGACTGGATGAGTGCGGGTCGGCTTGTTGGTTTGGCTGGCTGGCTGGTTGGTTGAGGTTTAGGTTTAGGTTTAGGTTTGCCGAGAGTCGGCTTGTTAGTGCAACGTTTAGCTTGAATTGCGGTTACAGTGGTGCGACCAGGAGCGGCGCATCCATGGCGCCCAGCGCGAGGGTCTAGTTTCGTGAGCAAGCCAATGGGAGGCGAAACGGGCCGCCGGCATTGAGCCCGTGAGTCTGCCCGCACGCCAAGCGCCGCTTACGCCCGACCGAGCGCTCCCAAAAACAACAGGCTCCCATTGGCATTGTGTTGGCGGCGGCCGCCAGTGCTGCCTTGCCAGTAGTCGCAGGTGCAGCCAGAGCCGGAAACGCAGCCCATCCCCATCGAGGACGCCCGCGCCAGTCGGCTTGTCTCGCGGCAGCGACGAGCAAGGGCGCGCGCTCGCCAAGATGGCGCCGCCGCCGCCGCGAGCAGAGCAGCCTGGATGGGCTGGCCCACAGCCAGCAAGCTAGTCCGAGAGGTGAGAGTGGAGCGCAGCAAACAGGTTGAGAGACGTCGCGCGGGAATTATGCGCCGCCCGCACTTGCAAACGGTTTTGGTTGAAAAATTAGTATTCACTCTCCGCCCTCCATGAACTTGGAACGCGACCGGCCTGTTGATCTGTATGGCGGCGCTCGCCCCACTCTTTGGGCGGCGGTTTGGCTCGAGGGCGAAAGCGATAAGTTTTGCTGGCGATGATTTATTAGCCGCTCTGCGCTGGCGGATTGAAGTTCAGTTTAATTATTGCCATCCGCTCTGTGTGTTCGGTTCTAAACTCTTCGCCTGGCTGGCTGGCTGGCTGGCCGGCCGAGTGGCAGGATAATTTGCGGTTCCGTTGAAGATTGAAAGTGGTGCCCGTCTCGAGCCAACATTGTGTTTGGCGACAGGCGGCCGATCGCCCTCCAGCTCGCCAGCTCGGATCCGGGCGGCCATTGTTATTCATGGCGCGAGTGTAGTGAATTATTGGCCGCCGCCCGCGGGCCAGTGGGCGAGTTGACGAGCCGCAACCCTTGCAGTGGCCGCCGATGGCTCGAGGAAGCGACACTGGCCGCGCTCAGGTGGCGGCCAATCGGAGCGACTTGGCGGCTCTCGTCGGCTGGCCGTCCATATCATGTGTTTGCTGTGCAGCCACCCGCCTACTGCCAACCTCAGCCTCCAATGGGACCACACGCGAGCGCTTGCCAACCGACTCGCTCTTAGCTCGCCCGCCGAGCCGCCACCAATTCGAGTTTTGCTCGCAAGACGAAATAGGGAAACAATTTGACGCTCCAACAAAGGGAGAGGAACTGTTTGTTAATGTTAACTAGCAATCGCAACTTTTATCCGAGCTGACCCGCCAGTTGGCGCTCGACTCGAAGCGAGCCGGCTCACAGCGAGCGCCCTTTTCCCAAACAAACTTCCCTCCAATGACACTCGCCGTTAAGCCCCAAACACTCTTGGCTCCATCTGCAACCAGCTGGTGGCCGCTCGTTCAATGGGCTAAAGTTCACACACACACACACACACAAACTGGACACAACGGAGGGAGCGCGAACGCCCGCGGCTCCATCGCAGCCTTGTGAGCCCACCACCTGTTTCAATTTCGAGCTTGCAAACCAAACGCCCAGCATGCGGAGCGACCGAAAGTAACCCAGTTAGTTGATCTATGTTGTCTCAAACCTCGAAGTTACTCCGGTGTCTTGACTGCCATGAGCGCAACTCCTAAGCTCGCAAAACTGGACCAGGCGAGCGATCGTTTTGGTGCCGCTCGCTTGATTAGATTGCCGGCTCGTATGCCATGCAGACGAGCGGTTTGCTTGACAAAAGCGGACTCCTCTTGCCGTCAATGCCGAGAGCTACTCGTTGGTTGGATTCGAAACCGAAACCCAAAACCAAATTGTCGCCATCCAAGGAGGCGCCTCTCGGACGCCACAGGTAGGCCTGTGTGTTCCGCGAACATTCTGTTTTCACGCCGAAGATGGCGCCTCCTTGCGCCCGCTCGAGCAAGCTTTCGCTGCGCCGAGGGAACGGCAGGTGGCGCGAGCGAGTCCGCCGATCAGCTGTTGTGGACGCCGGCGCAATGGGCTCGCCGGCCGGCAAGCCCAATAAGAAACTCTATTGGCGGCTGGCTCCGTTTGCGACATTGAGTTGCTCAGTCAGCTTTCTACTGTTGAGAGGCTCCCATGAGTTGAGTTGGGCGAGAGGGACAGAGGCGACTTGCGCCAGGTGTGAGGCAGCGAGCGAGAGAGGGAGAGGAAGAGAGAGAGAGAGAGAGAGAGAGAGGCGTTTTGAAAACATGTACTCCGTTCAGGTGCTCGCCCAAATCCGGCTCAACCTGGCGAGCGTTGATCAGTTTCTGACAAATGCTTGCGGTCTGGCCGACGACAACCCAGACATCAAGGAGTCAGTCTATGCGGCCGCAAAGGATGCGAGAGCCTCCGCCTTGCTGATTGACCACTTGCGCGGCCTCTTCAGTCGCCAGCACTCGATGGAGCAGCTTGAGCTTGAGGCGGCGAGCAAATTTTTGAGAGCGAAGGCGGCCGCGTTTGAGCCGGCGGGTGGGCAGCCGCAGCAGCAGCAGCAGCAGCTTCAGCTTCAGCGCCTCAAACTGGATCAAAACTCGCAACTCTTCACCTACTCGAACAGGCTGACACTGGTTCGGGCTGCAAAGAGTCTGGTTGCAAACGTGGCCAAGATCCTCTACTTCACCGACTCGATCGCGCTAAAGTCGAGCTCGAGCCAGCAGCAGCAGCAGTGGCGACTCCAGCAGCACCTGGAGGCCGCGAGCCAGAACGAAAAGGTAAGCAGATTAGCGCTGGCGGCCCATCCGAGCTAATAAGAACAACAAGCATTTCGTGCCCGCCGGCCGCCATTTGCGGCCAGCGAGCGAGCGAGCGGCGGCGGCTGCGGCGGCGGCGGCAACTCTGTTTGCCTGAGCCTCCAGCTGCCTCTGCCGGCGGCCGATGGAGGCGAGAACTGGCGCCAGCTTATCTGCCTGGCCGAGGCATTGGGCTCATTGTTTGCTTGAATTTAATCAACTCTGACGACTCAAATCGGCTGATTCCGCCATCCAGCCGGCGCAAGCTAGTCGGCCGCAGTGGAGCGAAAAAAGCCAGACACTGGCCGCAGCGGAGCCGCCGGCTGGGCCGAGTTTGGCAGCGAGAGAGAGAGAGAGGGAGGCAGATTCATTATCCGCACGCTTGCGGCCCCCTGAAACAAGCCGGCGGCGCAAGGCTAAACGCTCATAACGGAAATGAAATCATTCGAATTCATTGGGCAAAAATCTCCAAAGAATCGGGCTCGCCAAGCGCAAGCAGAGTTAACTTGTCGGCCGGGCCAGCGCGCCGCTTTGGCCGGACAAGCTAGCGCCGGCTTAGCTGGCGGCGAGAGAAATGTAGTTGAACTTTTGCGTTGGCCCAATCCCGAGCGCGTGCCTCCGGATTTAAGCGGCCTCGAAGCAGCGCAACTTGAACGGATTCCAGTTTCAATCAGTGTCGCTCACCTAAAATTTGCAAAAATTTTGCGCGAGTCGCGAACGCGCTAGGCGCTCCCCAATCCGGCAGCCAGCAAGCAAGCTAACGAACGCAAACGCTGAATCCAAATCACGCGCAAACTCCTCTCACTGAGCCAAAGAGAATAGAAATGTTGGCCAACGCAAAGTCAAGCAAGTTTTGCAAGCTAGCCGGTGATAGTTTTGCCCAACGGAGAGCCGAGAGGAGAGAAAATCATTTTTCTTTCTCTCCCTCTATCCAATCTAAGCTCTGAATCCGCCCAGTCTAGAATCCGCGCAGAGGCTCGCCTCTCGGATGTTTCTACGCTCTTTGCTCCAGCAACTTGGGCGCCATTTCCAACGCCGATGGGCCGCGCCTAAGTAGGTCAGAGAGTTGGCTGCTGGAGCTTGTTTAGTGCGGACAAACCATTGCTTTGGTTCTTGTTGCCATCTCGCTTGCTTCTGCCGTCGCCACTGACGCTTCCGTTCGTTTTCCCGCCGCTTCGATACTCTGAGCTGCGAGTCTCAACTAGAAAACACGGAATTATCCCAAAATCGTGCCCATTTTTCGAGGCCCCGCTCGCTGGCGCAATTTTTCAATAATTTTCGCTCGGCTCCCCGATAAAAAGCGTGCCCCACTGGCTAGCATGCAATCCTGCCGGACCTCTGTCGAAGTTGGCGCTATCCGCCCTGCCCAATGTTGGCGCCCGGTGTTGAATTACGCGCCGCAAACGAGCTCGCCCCTGGGCCCGGAAGTGGCGCCGCTCGCGGCCTTGTGCGCGGTTCGAGTGCGAGTCGCTGCCGGCGCCAAGTGTTCAAGGCTCTCGCGCGAAGGATGGGCCAATTTCGTCGCCTCCAAGATTGTTTACCTCTCTGAGTGGATGGCTGGCTTGCGGGCGGGCGGGCGGGCTGATACTGTAGTCTGTAGCTTGCGTTGGCTAGTACTGCAAACAAGGCCCCCAAAGTTGTTCATCAAGCCTCCCATTGGCTGGCTTCTATTTTTAGCCCGCCAATGGTAGCGCACAAAAGCAGGTGGGATTTATATTTGATCTACGGGCGGATGTGCGTCCAAGCGGCTCTCGCCCTAGTTGGCCGGCCAACGGACGGCGCCCGCCAGCCATTGGAAATAAATGATCACGCCCCCCCCCATCCCTGGCGCCAAGCCGCCGACATGCTCGCCCCGAACGAGCAACCGGCGAGCCCGTAGGTTGTTTATTTTGGGCCCCATTTCCGTTACAAAGTGTTCGTCCGCGCTGCTGGCTTTCGAGCGCCGCTCGCTAAAGCCCCCGCTTATGCTAATACTCAAACTTGGCGGCCGCCCTTTTCGTCGCAAACAAAGGATCATCGCTCTGGCTGCCGCAAGAGCTCTCGAATTTGTCGGCCCTCGAACTCTCGATGGCGGCAAGATTTATATCTCGTCCAAGTCTCGCTCGGGCGGCCAGACCGCCGCTTGCACAGCCGCTGCCGCCGCCGCCGCCGCCGCCGCCGCTGCAGGAGCCAGCCCAAGCAACACCTTGGGGCCCCCAAGCGGCCGGCTCCGCTTGAATCGGCCGTCTACGTGCCCGGCAACGCGAAGTGAACGCGCAATTTGCTCGCCCGCCTGACCAAGCCGAGACGAGCGCCGCCACTTCCTTCCTGTGGCGGCGGGCGCAAGACGAAGCCGCCAAGTTGGCAAATATTCGCCCCGGCCAAAATTCCAATAAATCACCAATCCAAGTGCGGCAGCGGACGCCACCTCGGCCAAAGTCTTGGAAACGCATTAACTCGCTTTGTGGCCGGAGTTCATCGGCGACGCTCGGCCGCTCGCTCCTTGGCGCCCAAACCCATCGCTTGGCTGGCCATCACAGAGCGCACAAGCGAGAATCCCGTTTTGGACAATCTCTCGTCCCATATAGCGCCCGCTCTCCCCGTTTGGCGCTAGCTTGGGGGCAAAGGATTGTCAGCGCCTCATTAGCGCGGCTCCGAGGCTTGGAGGTGGGTTGGCCCAACCAACTTGGAGGCCCCAACCTTTGGCCAACGGCGAGCGCGAAAACTCTCCCCGCGGACCCCCCCCCCAACCTGCACGCCCACCTTGGGCCGGGTTCGCGCCATTGAGCGGACGATTGAGCGCCTCATACCTGGCGCCGGGCTCACCGAGGCGCCGGCTCAAATCGCATGACTCGAGCAGTTCACTTGGGCGGCCAGTTTGCGCAAGCTAAGCCCACTCGAGCGGCTAGAGCTTTGGGCGGCGCGAGATTCGAAAATCAATGGAAGGGAACCGGCCGAGTTTCTCGCAGTTTGCAGCCACTCGAGACGCAAGCTGGAGCTTTGGCGCCGATCAAGTGTCCGAGAGGTTAGCTAGAGGAGCGAGGCGCCCCTTCAGGGGGGCCCCTACTCAAAATTAGAGCGCAAAGGGGGCAGCAAAGTGCCAACTCTGCAAGTGGCAACTTGGCCAACTTGGACGAGCGCAACACTGAATCCTAAACTCATCTATCAATCTATCTCGCCCATGGCCTCGCTTTTGCCAATGCGCCTCCAACGGCCGCCACTTGACCCTAATGAAATTGGCCCCAAACCGAGCGCCGGCCAACCAAATGGACGCAACACACGCAACCGGCCCAATCTCGCTCGCCGCCGCCCACCTAAACTAAACTCATCCCATCTCGTTCCGTCTAAACTCAAACAAACTAACAAAACTGATCGCCTGTCTCTTTGAACGCACTCAAAACCACAAAACAATCGATCTGCCGCCGAATGGTCCCAATTGCCACTTACTTGGCGCCCAAAAATATCACACAAACAATAACACTGCACTCCCACCAAACCAAATCCTGAACTCTTGTCGGCGCTAAAACGAACCTTAAATTGCAACCTGGCGGCCGCGCCCGCCTGAACGGAAGCAGCTCGGTGATAGACTAGATAATGTGGCAAACTATAGCCAACTCCTGCGCTCCTTTGGAGAGCTTAGCGCTGAATTGGTGAATCTTGGCCAGTGCGTGATGCTTAGCAACCAGGTGCGGCCGCTCTCGGAGCGAGCAAGCAGCCAGCAGTTGGCTGGCCACTCGGCGGCCACAAGCGAATGGCCTTGCTTGGAGCAGACATACTCTGGCCCCGCCGTTAGGGGGCCAAACAAACCCATGGCCGACTGTCCACTGTCGCAACTACGCAACTCGGTCTCAAGCAACCTCATCTTTGGCCAGCAGCAGCCCCAATTGGCCAATGACTACTCTGCAAGAGGCCACTCGGCCTCCCGCCAGCTCGGCCATCAAGCAGAAATGGGAGCCCTTCATGTGGAGCCCTCAGAGGCGCCAACGGATTGGCCTGGAGCAGCCGAAGAAGACAAGGTAGGTGGAGTTGGCGCCATTCTCGCTCCCTCAAAGGCGCTGGCCAACTCGGGGCTCTCAGGAGGCCAACACGCAGGCGGACATGGCGGCGAGCTAAAACGCCGCCACTCTCAGCTAGACCCCTCCGCTTCCTGGCGAGCTCTCCCGCTCGCTTGCTCTCCGCTCCGGGCGCACACTTCCGCCCGGACGGCCAGACAAGTATCAGATGACGTTAGCGCGCCCATGATTTGCAACACTCAACTAGAAGCTCGGCCGGCCGCCAACGTGGACGGCCCAAATAGATAGAGCAATGATGAAAGTGATGCTGCCTCTCTAAGCTCCGCTGGCTGCGCGCCAGGCCAACTGGACGGTAGCTGTGGTCAGTCTGCCCATTGCGGCCCGCTAATAGTGGGCCGCTTGTGGGCTCCCAGCCTAACTTTCCATGCCCTCGAGTAGGGTAGTAGTGTTTTTGACAGCGACACCCGCCGAGAGAGTCGCGCATGGGGAGCCAGCTGAGCGAAATTCAATGTGGCCGCTCTCGCCTCCCATCTGATTCATATCGAGGTCGACGCTTTGCTACCAGCGCAGACAGGCCACTCGGTAAACTCGCGCCACTCACTGAGCCAGCTCGTTTTGGGGCGCCCAACTAAAAGGCTGGCCTCTCCTTGGGCGAAACCGGATCCGGCAAGATGGAGACAGCTCACTCGAGCAGGCATCTAACTCTCGGCTCTTCCCCCGCAAACCATCACCTCCGCGCAACCAGTTTCTCGGCGAAACCAACCCAATCGAGCTTCAAATTCAGGACATGCAAAGCTTGTTTCAGGTCAACAGGTAAGTGGGCACTGCAAGTTAGCGCTCAAACAAAACAGCAAAAGGAACGCCACTCAAACTCTAACTTGAACTTGGAATCCTCTCCCCATGCCTATAGGCTGATAATCGACAGATCCATACTGCTCCTCCTGAGCGCCTCCAAGTGTTGCCTTAGGCGGGGGAGCGAGTATTTGCGCGGCCTGGAGGCTCGCCAGTCGATTGTGGGCCAAATTAGAGCCTCGATAAGCATCATCATGGCCATAGTGAAGTGTTCGGTGTTTGGAGCGCAGGTGAGGAGCGAGGAGGGAACAGAGGCAGCGCAGGTTGAGGCGGAGAACGAGGGCGAAGTGAATTTTATGCTCTCAGCCCAACAGTCAGCGCTCGTTTGGCCCTCAGCTGGCCCCAAGGCGCCAAATTCAAATCCATACTCGCCCCCAAGCCAAACATTTGCAACTGACGCGCCGTCCACAATGAGTGCGCCACCAAGCCACGCGAACACCACTGGCGCAGCCCCACTGACGGCCGTTAATTTTTCTAGGCCCCAGAGAGATAATAAGTTTGACCAACAATATTTGGGTCGCCGATCAGCGCCACTGGCTGAGCGACAAACGGTGGATGGGGCCCAAATGTTTGCTAGCCGCCTCGAGCGGGCAAAGTTGGCTGCACGACGGCAGGATTGCTGGCGACAAAGTCAGCAGTTTGTTGGCGCCCACGATGAACCGTCCAACGATTATAACAAGACAGCCCCCCATCGCTCTTCCCTTGCTTCAGCGCTCCAGGATGGCCTCCCTATAGCTGGCAAAACGCGAACGAGCCGAAACTCGCCCCTCCAAATAATGAACTATTTTCTCGAAACTTGGAGCGGAATGCAAAGCGCCCACGATGCAATAAATAAATTGCAGGTAAGTCCCCTTCGTTGGCCCACTTTTGAGGTGCGCTCGTGTGGAAACAATAACTGGTTGCACGAGGAGGATTTTCTCGTTGCTCGTTTAAGCAAGGTCAATGTTGATCCATTTGAGCGATGGCCAAACAGCCATTTTTTGTCTCTCACTTGAGCTCGCTGGTCACTAGCTCACCTCTATGGGCATCTCCAATTAGTTTCATGGGAGGCAGGTGGCATGTAACCACTAATTGGCTGCAACACAGACATACCTGATCTGTACGCTTCTAATAATAGACGCTCTCGCCTGGTCAACCTGGAGGTTCAAGGTCACGGGCGCAAATTGGCTTGCTCATCGAAACAGGACTGTGGGCAATGGGTTTGCAACGTACGGCTACTGAGTGCGCAAGGTCGAGTCTGTTATGGACCAGAAGCCAATGTGTTTGACACGCGCGAGCTGCCCCTTAGATTGTATTTAGTTCACTCTGAACCAGCGCTCGGTGCGCACGGTGGCTTTGCAGGCTCAAGTCCGATTGGTAGCCGACTGCAGTTTGGATAGGCCGCCGCAAAGGCAACCTGCGAGTTTCTCAGCGTACCTGTCGAAGCTCGACAGAGAGACTGTCAGCAAAGCCGCGCTGATTGATGGCCTTCTCGCGGCCAGCGACCCCCCTCGCGACGGCCGCCAGAAGGTGCACGCCCCCGAGGTCCAGTCATTAGCGGTCGATTGCAGATTGGCGGGTTGCGCGCCGTATTCATCGGACTTACTTTCATCCGTTAATTTATTCTAGCTCGAGAGTGCCCGCAGCTGACGCGTTCAGAAGCGACCGAGCAAGGGTGAGCCAAATGAAAGAGGTTTGACCTTAGGGCCAGAGTTTGAGCTTAATCAGCAAGGAGCTTGCAGTTGTGGGCGCCGAGTCTGCCCATCGGTCGGTTGGTCTGCTGGCTGACGGGGATCCATCAGCGAGGGATAGTAAACAATCTGTGCGCAAGGGGGAACAAGCCAATGCTGAGATCGAAATCAATGGAGGCGGGCCGACAAATTGGTCCATCAAGTTGATCGAAACACTTCGACAAGAGCTCTCGTGCGGCTAATGTAGCTTGTGGAGCCAATACAACATGGACATTAGCAGTTCCGCCAGCAACTGATCATGGAATTTTCCGCCATGAGCCAAATTGTTAGAGCGCTCGCGAAGTGAGTGAGCGCAAGAGAGAGAGAGAAGAAGGAGGAGTCTTCCACACTCCCCGCCTCCAATGTGAAATCGCGCACTCATTAGCCATAACAATAACTGTCACTGGAAGGGCGGGCGAGTTTCCCATTTGGCCCCCTCGCTCGCCCGTCTTGGCACTCAGTTTCAATCAAGCTGAAATCGGAAGATATCCAGCCGAATTCCAAATTAAGCCGAAGTCGGACCGAGCAGCAAGCTAATGAGGGCCAAAAATTGAGGCTGCCACTGGCTCTGAATGGTGAGCAGCTCCTGGAGAGACTCAATTGGTTGGTTCCCAACTCGGTCAGCGCTGAGCTGGTTTGCGAGCGAGCGAGCGGGCAGAGTGGGAGCAGTTGGCTCCGAGGAGGATTGAAAATTCGGCTCTTGCGGATGAGAATAATTGGAAGTTGCGAGCGAGTTGCGCGGTCGCCTCTGACAACAGCTGAGGTCGCGAACGGACCTATGCGTCTGCGGATTCAGCCGCCTGAAATGCAAATGAGCGGCGCCAACTTGCACGCACAAACCCCCGCTCACACAATGGACGAGCCGAACGAGCCCAGAGGCGTCCGCGGGCTAGCTCTCGGCTGCGGACACAGAAGTCGAAACATGTTCGCGCTCCTCTAGCCACTGAAAGCGGCCGAGTCTCGCACGCTGGCCGCTGCTCAGATATGAACAGGCGCGCTGGGTGCCATTGATAGATTAGCATGCAACTCACGGCTTTGGCCAATTTGTCCGCCAGACAGGCAGGCCTCAGTTTTCGTTTACAATCCAAACTCGAGCACTGGATGGGACAATCAGGCTCAGGTCTCTAATTTCGCGCCCTCGCTCCAAGAAGGCCAGCGCCAACAGGCCTCCCGGGCACGAATTAGATCCAGTCGAAGAGTTGGCTGCCTGTCTGGCAGCAGCAGCAGCAGCAACAACAACAACAAGTGAAGAGGCCACTCGCAATTCGCCTTTGCGAGCGACTTTATTCAAATGGACGGCCAGTCAGCTGGAACAAAGCGGCAGACAGCTCGACGGGCGCGCCGACCGGTTTGAGTTGTTGCCAGCCAGCCAGCCAGCCAGCCGGCTCGCCAATGGCTGCCACTCGGCGGCTTCCGACTTGGCGCACTCTGGGGCTTCGCTGATGGGGCCTCGCCGGCGCCAACTGGGGCAGAGGGAAGCGGCTTCGTGCTGCCACCAGTGGTGCCGCCGCCGCCGCCAGGGATGGAGCTGATTTAATTTACATGCCATTAAGTGATTATGATCAGCGCTAGCCAGCAGCTGGCTGGCCGAGCAAACTTTCATAGTTTTGGCCCGACTGTCTCCCTGATTATTGATCGCATGTTTGGCTTCTATGGGCGCTCAAACCAACAATATAATTTAATAATAAATCAGGCGCCCCAATCGAAAGATTTGTGCTCGCTCCCTCCCTTTCGCCATTCGCCATTCAAGATCCACAATCCACCAGCCGCCAAGCATGTAAATCCAAATAGAAGCGGCCCCAATTCCGTTGAAACTGGGCGGCCCCACCTCCGGCTCTGGTTGCTACTCGAGCTGGGGGGGGGGCGGCTATTTTTACCATGCTGCTCTGATCCGTCCGCCCCAAAGCGCTAAGCCTCCGAATTTGAAGCCGAGCGCCACTCCCAAAAGTGAGCCTCAGCTCGCCCTCGAGCTCGGCGCCCAATTCAGATGAGCGCCGAGCTGAGTTTTGGTGGCCAAAGTAAGGCGAACGATGACATAACTCCAGATTGTTAAACCAACCAGAGGGCAGCTTGTTGAAAACTCCAACTCCATCACTCAGCTTGGCCAAAAGCGAGCTCGAGGATCTGGGCGCGCGAACTGGCGAGCCTTGGGTGATGAATCATCTCAAGCAGCTTGAGATGATTCAGTGCCACTAACCCCGCTTGCTGCCGGCCGCCACTTGACACAATGAGCGATCCTCCATACCCTCATGGCCCCTCTTCCCCCCCCCCTTGGCCAGCCAGCCAGCCAGCCAGCTCCTAAGCCAGTGTGTCCGTTTCAACCAAAAACAGTTCCAAGCCGCCGAGAGGGGCAAAAGGGCGCCAATCTATTTCACTTGCCGTTTCCAATAAGATGATGTCGTTTGTCGTTCGCCATTTTCCCGCGCATCCGTTATCTCTGCAGGCCGAAGCAGGCCGAGTAGGCCGACAGAGGGGGCGCCCAGAGCAACTAGCCAGCTCTCGCTAGCAGGAAGATTGTTTCGTGCTCCAAGTCTCAGTCTCTGTCTCCCTCTGCCTGCAACTGATGATGGATGAGACTAAGCCGGTTTTTGTGGCCCCCAAGAAAACTCGCTCAGGCGGCGACGCAGATCTTCGAATGGCGCCGAGAGGCGGCGAGCAAGGCCAGTTGTTGTTGGTGTTGTTGTTAGCGCAGCCGTTGCTTCCTGCCCATCGGGTTCGCTTTGAGAAAAGGCTCGAGAAGTGCGCAAATTTTCATCTAATGGCAACACGGCAATAGATTACGGGTTAAATCACCAGCCGATTGCAGCGCAACTCGCCGGCTCCATCCAGACGGCGGCATTTGCTTGGACGAGATGGGGCCAAGTGGCTCTCTCGGCAACTAATGGCCCTCGCCTAATGCAATCTGAGCCACTGAGCCAAGGAGAGGAGAGATAGAGCCCATTGAATCCGCCTAATTATTTGCCCAAAACTCATCCCATCTCCATACTAATCCAAACCATCGCTCAGCTGTTCGTGGCGCCCTTCGCGCAGGTGACCAATCACAAGAGTCTAGTTGGAACCCTCGACTCAACGCTCGCCGCCCACTTCCAGGGAAAGGAGCCCAAGTTGGCCCCTCGCACCTGGAAGCCCTTTGTGCCGATCATGCTGCCAATGGCGGGCCCAATCAGCGGCTGCGCCGAGGAAAAGGAAAATTGCAATCAGTCTGTGGGGGTTGGCGGCCGAGGGGCAAACTCGTGCGCCTTCATGAATAAGCGCCAGCTCATCGCAACACTTAGCTCGCTCTTCCTCGGCGAGATCAGGAGCAACCTGGTTGAGAGGGCGCACGAGTTTACCGATTGCGCCTACACCAAACACGAGCACCGCGAATCCATCGTGTTACTGCTGAATTGCATCAAGTTGCAACTAAACAAGTTGGTCAAGCTCATCTACCGTCTGGTAAGTGCCGCCAGTCTGCCATCAACCAGCAAACTGGGCGCCCGCTAACCAAACTCAAAACTACCCTCCCACCTCTCCTCTCCTTGCGCCAACCTTTGGCCGCTCGCACCTCGCGCGCAAACATCACGTAGCGCCGAAAGGTGGCGGCCGCCAACGAGCTAAACCTGACTCAGTTGCGCCTCTTGGCAACGCAAATCGGCGAAACTTGCGCCGAGCTAAAGCTCGAGGTGAGTTCAGTCCACCTTTACAGTGCTATTTTCAGTTGTTGTTGTTGTTGCTACTTGCTGCCGGCCAGCTCGCCGAAAGCCCAGAGCAAGAATGGCGCCAAGTCGCGAACATGAGCGAGCCCCTAACTCAACCTGCCCAATTTAATGCAGCTACAAACTGTCGTGATAGAACAAAGTGACGAACTCGATAGGTGTAACTCCCAATTGGATTTAGTGAGACAGATGAAACATTATTGTCTCGTTGGAGATATTTCAAAATGCGACATCATTTGCGCACAATTTCTCGAACAATGCGAGCAGCTTGTTGAAATTTGCAGGATGCTCAATCAAGTTGCGCCCACGCATAAGATGAAAATTTCAACCAAAACCCTGGCTATCTGGTTCGAGCTAAACGTTGGCCAGCTCATCGGTGTTTGCAAATGTTTGAGCAAGAGTCCGAGATCGCGTGTTCTAAAGGACTGCGCCTGGGCTTACATTCAAGGTTAGTGTCGCTAGCTCCATGTTGACACACATAAGCGCTCCACCCTCCATTTGAGTGGCGGACCCCATTCTGAGTGTGCGCTAACACTGTAACCCCCCCCCCACCCCGCAAACAAACTAACCTGGTCAGTCTGGTGTAGCTTCTACGACGACTTTTGCCAACTGGCTAGGCAAATAGCCTACCTAACTCACACGCAATACGACCCCGGCCGCTCGAGCCGGGTTGGCTCACTGCGCGATCAAATGCTACTGAGGCACCGATTGGCAAGCAACGAGCAGGGCACAATGTGTTGCCTCGACGAGGATGGCGAAGCAACTGATCTCTATGAGCCAAATCTCTCACTTAATGGCGCAAATCTGGCCCCCGACAGACGCCAGCTACTGGCCAATGGGTTGCCGGTCAACAAACTAACGCCCGTTGCAACACGGCAAAGTTTGGCGCACGCCTCTAGCGTCCAATCGTTGAATATGGGCGACGCCCTAAGCGACACCACCGATTCACCGCGCAGCCTCGACCATTATCACGGCTTTGGGGCCAACTATCACCAGAGGCGCGCGCGTGAGGTCTACCAATTGGAGCAGCAACTCAGGGAGCTGGAACAAGAGGAGCGCCTTGAGGAGAGAAACGAGCAGCTCCTTCAACTATCATTGCCGCCAACAGCCCAGTTCAGCCAACCAGACGCTTACTCACCTGAAATGCGCCCCCTGTCCAAGTATTTGCCTTCAATCGATGACGAGCGAGCGCTGCGTTGCGAGCCCGCCGACCTGGCCGAGCAACACAAGCTGCGGCCGCCGAGCTCGGCGCCCTCCAGCCACCAGAGCTACGGACAGAGTAGCTACTCGCGACCGCTGACTAGTCCAATGTTGGCCAACAACTTGCCATTGGGCCAGCTGCAGCATCAGCCGCTCCGACTGAACCAGCCCTTTGTCGAGGCTCCGCGGGCCGCTCAAGTGGCGGTTGCGCCACCGCCGCCGCCCACCCGACGGGCGGCTACCATCGAGGAGGCCGGGCCAATCGCATTAGGCGGCCAGGCGAACAGTGCCGGACAGTTTGCGCACCAGACTAGATCGAGAAATCGCGAGCTCCAAATTGGGCACGCGGAACAGCTCGCAAGAACAAGGCCAGCTCCCAATCTGGCTGACTCTAACCTGACCGAAAACGAGGATGAATGCGAGGACGTGGATCGATTGGCTGGCAACAATACGGACCAGCAATCTAGCACCACCGATGCAGATAAATGGAGCGATTCGGATGCTGATGCAATTGTTCGCGGTGCCAAAGAGACGGCACAAATGGCCTTATCAATGTACCAGTTCACCAAAGGCGAGGGAGATCTGAACACCACTCAGGATCTTTTTACTCAAGCAGAGCTATTTGCTGAGGAAGCAAACGAGCTGTACAAGGAGGTGCGATGTTTCTCTTATAAGGTAAGCAAGAGCGGTCCAAAAGAGGGGCCACCGATTGTAGCCCATCCACTTGGTTTGGCCAAATTGTCTTGCCGCTTTGGCTCTTGGAGGCAGCTTGACTTGGGCGCCATCAAGCTCCAGACTTTTGCTGGCTGGCCACCAGGCCGGCAAAAGAGTGGCGCTCCAAGTTTTGGTCGCCTATTGTTGGGCGCTCTTCCGCTGAATCAGGCCAAATCTCATCCCACTAATGAGCGCCCATGCTAAGGGGGAGCCTCCAATTCCACTTAGCAGTTGTTGGCCTTGCTCGCTCGCTGGGCAGCAAGCCAGCCAGCTCGGCCGACCGCAACCTTGGCCAGGTCCTGCCGGCCGGCCGCCCATTAAAAGTGGCCAATGAACGATCGGTTAGACTGGCACCCAAAGCTCTGGGGACCTCCAAGTCCATTAATAGTGCAACATGAAACTAATCTCCTCCCTTCCTCGCTGACGAAACCTCGATTAAACGCATACTCCCACTTTCCCATCCTGTAATCGAACCAAATTCGAATCGCGCCGCGCTCGCAAACCAGGTGCCCGCCGGCGAGCTCAAAAAGGAGCTCCTCTCGCAACTGGCCACAATTCCGGCTCTAGTGCAGCAGCTGCAATTTATCATCAAGAATCCCACCGTCGGGAAGCCGGCAACCTTCGCAAAGGTAGACAGCGTTATAAGGGAGACGAGATCGCTCATGGAGGCCGTTAATAGGGTTGTGACAGCAACACTGGCTTGCCGGCAGCACGTAAGTTTATCAATTTGCGAGCCCAACTCCTAAACACTCGCTTGGACTCACCTAGTGCAAAGAGCGCAAAGCTTCGAACTTTCCAATCTGGAAAACAGCTGACCGTTGTCTCTAATTCTGTCCATTGTGTGTTTGCTTGCCCTCAAATCTGCACACTCCACCTACCGCTCGCTCCCAATTGAACCGTTTCGCGGCCAACTCCACCATCTAGTACAATATGGCCATAGCGTCGATGCGCAAACGAACTAGAACCCTCTCCCCCTCTTACCGCGGCGAGAAAGGCTTTGAGTTTGAGAGCCACTCGTTTGCGCGCCAGTCTAGCCTGGCTGGTCGTCACGGGGTTGCCGGAAGTGGCAGCCTAGGCAGCGAGCCGGACATCTGACAATACGGGCGCGGCCCCAGCCGTAGGGCCGTCGCCCGTTCAAATGCTGCCTCGAGCAAGACCCGCGTCTCCTTTCTCCTCTTTTAGCGCCAAGGATTTCACTCTTTGGCTCTATTCTTGGAGGGATGGAGAGATAGTCAATACGATTTAGCGGAAATAAGGACGAGGACGAGGACGAGGATGGGAATAGAAGAATCCAGGTCCAGTTGTTGGCCGAAAAAACGGCGTTCGGCCCTATGACAACTGGCAGCACGGAATTGAAACCACCTTTTCACAATGGACTAGTTGAAGCGAAAATTCGCCTCGTCTAGATTGTTGGATCGGAGAGGGAGAAAGAGGAAGGCGCCTCCAAAAACAATTTCCTTTGTTGAAAATAGCCCAAAACTTGTTAGGAAAGACATCATAGAAGCATGCAAAGATAAGAGCATTCAACACTGTTTGCCAACCAACCGGTGTGAGCCAGTGGGCCCATGATCGAGGACTCAAGATTGTGATGATTGAATCCAGTGAGGAGTTAAATGAGTATGAGCTGATTGGTTGGCGAGTCTCTGATGCCTCTTTCCATCAGAGAAGATCTCCCAGAGAAGTCTCTTTCAAAATCCCTCTGACTTGCCAGTCATCTAGTTACCAAGATGTGACCTATTAGGATCGATCTTAGTCTGATGGAGGGCATCTCGTGATGGGGAGGCAGTTTCTTGTTTAGAGTACCAACTGGGGGAGGATGTCGCCAGGGCCCAATCACACGCAAGGACAGTTCAGTGGGCACCAATATATCAGCGAGAGATTCTCGCAGGTGAAAAAGAAGTATCAAGACTCGCGAGATGCATTTGATTTAGTAGGCGACAGCCGAAGTGATCACATTGTCTGGCTCAAACGTGATAGCTATTAGTTAGTGATAAATTAAATAATTTCTTAGTAAGTTAGACAGCTAATCGGAGCAAGACTGCCATTTCGATCGGTAATGTTTCTCGCTCTTTGGCATAGTGAAAGGGCATAAGTTCGAAGATTGAATAAAGTGTCAAACGTTTGCCTTGTGATGGATCAGTTGCAGAATGATCTATGCATCTGAAGTGCACCAGAAGTTGTAGCTGTTTACCTCGAGATAAATCTAGAACTCGCCATCAATCGCGATTCTCCGGCTCGTTGGTTAGCTTGCCGGCCAGGTAATATTGTTCTTTTTGAGAGCCGAACGCATAAGGTCTGACGCTCTCATCCGTTTTATGAGTGACAAGACGCACATGTTTGATAGACCCTCTCGCTACACCCACATGTAAGCTTCTGAAGTAGATCGACACTGCGTTCATCAGCACCTCGCTGTGTCTCGCCAAAAGGTTCCCCGCCTTCAACCCTTATCCAAGACTAGATCTCTAATCGTTCCCGGATGTCTCTATGTACGGCATTAGTGCAAAGCCGAGTTCTTACTGAAGAATCTGCCCACCCTGAGGCTGGTCGACCGAGAGGCCTTCTCTTTATCGGGATGAGAGGATGATCCGGTTCGGGAGAAAACCTTTGATAGGCGCTCTCATCGCGAATTGTTCTACCTTGCGAAAGCTAGATGTAGAGGAGATTATACTTGAATGCGAACATTACCTTCACTTAGCTCAAGCTTTAGTCCGACATTATCGCCGACAGTTGTCTGAAAATGAAGCCTCGAGAGAAAACCTTGTAGACGAGGAACTGTAGAATCTATACGGCATAGGGGTAATTTTGTCTGATCCGTTCGATGTTCGCCCCTACTAGAATAGAGAATCTGTGGAAATTAGCACCTTTCGCAGCAAGAAACCGAAGTTTGACTCTCCCAAGATTTTTGATCCGCGCTCGAGAGTTCGGGGCAGCATATGAATTAGTTTTCCTGCTCAATTCCTTTACGATTATCAAGAGTTTCCTAGGGAAGCTATTAGTATGGGGGCAAAAAGTAAGTTTTGGATGCTCAGCATATTCATAGGGGGCCAAGTTTGTTGACAAGTTAACCAATATGCTTGATCTAAGAGGATATCTGTTAGTCGGTCTAATCGCCACCCTCGAGGCTACTCTGGAGTGGAATGAGAGGAAACGTATAAATGGGTCTCCAAATCGGAAGTGCGAACCGGTAAAATTATTAATCATTAACGAAATTGGCAAGACTGGTGTATTATTTCTGTTCTTGGCTTCTCGGACTGGTTTTCAAAAATGGTATTTATATTTATTTTTGTCATTAGGTACATACTAATACTGGTACATACTAATACTACATACGAATAAAATAAATAATGAGTTAAACTCAAGAAAGAAGTGAGTTGAACGAAATAGACTGTGCGTCTCCCTGACCGGTGCGCAGGATGTATTGGACTGAAGGAGATCGTGAGGTGTTGGTGCTTGTACGACATGTTGAACGAATTGTATCCAACAAAGACCACCATCCACATGATTTATATGGAGTTCGGTTTGATCCGCAATCAACGCAAACTTCAAAACCAGAAATAAAAAACACGGCATCTATACACACCTCTTCATGACCATTAAACCTACCGTTAATTACACGCAAACCTATCAACAAGATCGCATTTGAAGATAGCAAATACGTAACTTACGTCGAGCCAAGCAGGAAGACATCGTTGTGTATCGAGCGAGATCAACTGCGTGTGTCGACGGGCAGATTGAAAGGGCAACCTTCGCAAAAAATTGTCGACACCTCATCATAGTGGGCGCAAAAAGTATTGTTCCAAGCGAAATCGCTCTCAAGGAAACAGTCAATGTCCTTGGCGGATTAAAGGAGTTCTACACAAATCTTGAGACATTTAGCAAACCACGTGAAAGAAATGCATCACCCAACAACCCACTCCCCTCAGTTCATAGCTGGCCCTCTAAGCGAAAAGCAACTGAAACGACTCAAAGAACACTCTTATAGCTCCCATGGGGCAACCCTCCTTGATCCTTTTATGCAAGTTTGGTGGGAATGGGTCACCCAGAGGTTACCCCTTTGGCTAGCTCCCAATTGCATGACATTAGCCGGACTCTTGATCGTAATATTAACCGCAATCATATTTATTATTTACAGTCCTGACGCTAAGCAAGATATGCCATCATGGCTTCTCTTACTAGGCGCGTTAAGCATATTCATCTACCAAACGTTGGACGCTTGCGATGGAAAACAAGCCCGAAGAACTCAATCACAATCTCAGTTGGGCGAACTGTTTGATCATGGTTGCGACTCAATATCGACAATATTTATCGCTCTAATTGTTGCCACCACTTGCGGCCTAGGTATTAGTCCGATGCTCTTATTCTGTCAATGCTGTTTCGCAATTTGCTTATTCTATATAGCACATTGGCAAACCTATGTCTCCGGCACCTTGAGGTTTGGTAAATTCGACGTGACTGAGATACAATTTTCGATCATATTCATGCTCATAATTACAGCATGTCTTGGAAGCTCAATATGGTCAACAAAAGTACCCATTCTTAATATTGATCTGAACGTTTTACCAATAATCGGATCTGTCCTCGGCGGATTGGTTGCGCTCTATGATAGCTTCTCGATAATACTCACGGGTGGTGTGGGGAGAAATGGAAGCTCAGTGGCAGGAACTAGCGTTTTATCACCCTCAATTCCATTAATGTTATTTGTTATACAAGCTGTCATGATATGGCAGAAGTCCCCGACCGGTCTATACGAGAATTATTCCTGCTTGTATCTGCTCCTCACCGGATTAATTGCAACGAAGATCACGATCAGGTTAATAGTATGCCACATGAGTAGAAGTGAAATTGGTTACCTAGATTCGTCGATGCTTGGACTATTAGCTCTAATGTTGAATCAATACTTTGATTGCTTCTTTGATGAATCACACGTCCTGATTGTAGCGTTCATTATCACAATCTTTGATCTCATAAGTTACTCCTACTCACTTTGCCTTCAGATATCAACCTATTTGAACATTTATACATTCTCCATAGCTAAGCGTGAGCCACAGAACCACAAAACATCCTCATCCCCAGGAAGTGCGTTGCTAACTGTTATTAGCAACTTTAGAGTCTCTGGCACGAGCAAGAGGCTGGCATCACAAAGCAATACCCATGGCAAGAAATCTAACGGCAGAGAGCGTAAGGTTTCCCGTCGCGGCCAATAGTTTTTGCGATTTCGACAAAACATTTCGACAAAACAATGCCAAGAACTGAGGTGCACAAGTCTACAGATTCTGACTTGAACTCCGAATTGATATATTTCCAAACTAATAACTTTAAATCTTCCCAAACTTGTACAAAATCTACGGTGTTGATTGATGTTTGTAGATAGAAAATTAGATGTACAGACATGTCTATGTTAGGTGTTTAAATGAGGTAATCTAAGCTGTAGCTATGATAAGGGTAACTGAGTCTTTTTGAAGCAAAGTTTCAACATTTTTAATCATCATTCTCACTATTTCGACTTAATCTAGCATGCTGTGCTTGTAAGTTCAGGAAATGCCTCATCAAGGGTTCGAGATTTAGAGGATGATTCCTGATTGGATTCTTCGGCGCTTTATGAACTGTGGGAGTGGTGGCAACACTTCTCAAGTGAAGTTGCGAACTTATGAATTTATGTACCTGGCTCAAGCGATTGGCTAACCGTCTGTAGGCTTCAGACTGCGGTAGAATCATGAGCAGGCCATATAAACTTTGAACAAGGTACTGGTTATTATTGACATCTAGCAACTTCAGCCTAAGGGATACAAAAACAGGCGACTCGATAAGCTGGACGAGCCAATCGATTTGGGTTAGCACGTCCAAGTTCATGTCCAACTGAGACAGTGAAGTAACAATCTCACTCGCGTGTCGGTGGTTATTGGTCAGTAGACAAAGCGTAAGGGCTGCTATGGAGGAATGACACCACGCGTGGTACAGACTCTGAAACAGTGATGTCATTTCCTGATCGTCATCGTTAGCGAGACGAGATCTTAGCCCGAATAGAGGTTGGGTTGTGAGTAAAATCTGATTAAGCTTTTGAACTAGGTTGTATGCAAATCTTAGATCGATTTTTTCGTCTTGAAGAATTTCAGCGAAAGACCTGTATACCACTTCAGGTTTAACTATGCTGCATAGATTCAGCACAATGAAAGTTCCTCGTTCTTCGAACATATTCTCTTTATCTTGGAAAGTTTTGCATAGAGCTTGTACGAATCGTGTTATATTAGCGGTGCCCTGTTGAATTGCCTGTGTATCGCTTGTGGCTATAGCGACCCTCTTCGTACTGCCACTCGTGCCTTTCTGCAAGGAAGTTTGGGTTTTGGCGCTAGGCTTTCGCTTCTCCACCTCAACGGATTCCTCATCCCTAGTAGGTGTAGAAATATCCTCATGGTCGGCCACAGCAACCTGTTGGTCATCCGTAGAATCAAAGCAGAAAATATCCGCGATCACGCGCAAGGCATTCTTGACAACAGCATCCGAGCGAGCTGATAAAGTTTCGAGCAATATGTGCAATAGTTTCTGCTGCAAGTTGCTGGAAAGAATTAGATCCGGATCTGCGTTCTTAAGTTTCTTGAGCCAATCCAAAATAGCCAACTTTATAACTGGGTGCTCTTGCTTATGCAACTCCTTAACCAAAGTATCTAAGACACAATCGAGGTCACTAAAGCTAGTGTCACTACCAAGAGAATTCCTTCTCTCCCTGAGAACTATTGTTACTTGTTCGACTAGTGAACCATTGACAAGCGACGATATCTGACATATGTTCCCTCGGCTTACAACTTGTGTCATCAATCTTTGCTTCGTTGGGCTCGTGGTAATATTCTCTTTGGTAGACGCCGCACTATTATCTGGAGTGGACTGAAGTGCTAGACAAGGAAGTATCGTGGATAGTATACCGGGTAGATAGTTGATTAGGTCCTGATTATCCATATGACTGGTAAGTTGTCGCAGCCATGCGATAGCAGTGTATTGGACGACATCCTCTTGGTCGTTTTTGGCATGCTTGAGAAGTATGTTGATCAATGAAGGTATGCTTATCTTGTCAGTTGGAGCCATCACAATTTTGTTGAGAAACTCGGAGAGCAGATTTAAAGTTGAAGCACGGATCTCTTCAGTAGAATCGCACAGACAAGTAAAAATGCCGTCGAGGAGCTGGGGTAAGTGATAAGTCATATCAATTTTGGCGTCTAATAAGCGAATCCATGAGATGATAAACATTCTAGTGAAAGGATTTTTGGTATAGATGTATTCCTCTAGTTTAGGGACGAAAGTTTTTGTATCGAGGCCCTGTTGTTCGACGACAATATCTTTTAATAATCGATCCAGGACCTCGGCTCCACTCCGCACCCCTGCATCAGGATCTGAGACGACTTTCGAGAGATTATCGAATATGCTCTCGAACAAAGGTAGAATGTTGGCCTTAGAAACCTTGGTGACATTATATAATGACTCGCAGGCGTAATACCTGACTCTCGGATCCGAATCAAGAAGACAAGTTAATATTGGACGGACGACTTCCTCGACGATTTCAGGCGGTGGCTCTGTTATTGACCCATTTTTGAACCCGACCATCACTGCTGCAAGTCCCAAGAGACCACCCTTACGAACATTGGGACTATGTGATAGACAGAATTTCCTACCTAGAACAATGATCAATCTGTTGATCATGGTCAGATTGTTCGAGATACTAAAATCGACTGTCATTCTAGGTTTATAGATGATACATGGGAAGTTAGAGTCATGAATACGTAGTGAGCATATGATGGGCAACTTCAACAAACTTACTTCTCGATCTCGTTTGCGGCGAATTTTCGCTTTTCATCAATCTTGTCTGTCAAGGCCTTAATACATGCCTGACTCAAGGGTGAATAATCTATGATACTGTCGGCCATGATTATCAGTTGACTAGGCTATCAGGTTCTAATACTAAAACGAATACCTATCCCATTGACGCAATTCCCAACAGTCCCTCTTGAAAAAAATCTGTAAGACGGCACACATTGTTCGTATGTCTACTCTAAGTGGGTGTGTTTTAAAGTTCAATCTGTGGATGATTCGACGTTATTGATGTACTGACAAGTAACGGGCAATTATTCGACTAGTTTGCGTTTGGTCTGGTCTCTAGCGGCTTGGTCTAACAAATTCTAACGATCACGCCTTGCGAATGGAAACACATGAGTACAGTTATTGCCAGAACTCGGCGCAGATCGCGCAGGCTACCTCCAGCAGTCAGATGCACCACTACTCAGTAACAAAGTAGTGTTTTGCCGGTCCGTCCGGCACCGTCACGGACCGGGCAACTAAGAGTAAGAAGGAGCCAGAACCATGGCCACTAACGTCAAGTGGCAGCTTGGCGTAGTTGTGGGCGACGCTTGATAGTCTGCTGTCTGCTAACTCATAGATTAGGTCTGCAATAGTTACGTGAATACGGGCGTCGCTTGGTTGAGGGCTGATTGAAAGGGAAAAAAGAACGCAATTGAGAATCGAACTCGGTCCGAGAAGCCAAGGAGAGATACATGAATCATCAGCTAGCGTTTGTTTTTGTCAAATGAGTGGACTGAATTGGTCATGGTGAGGAACTTGGTGTCGTATCTGTCGAATCAGTGTCAGCTTCACCATCAAATGATGCAGCCCTACGATCTATCGGAAGCCAGGCGTTCTTGAAGGCCATATGCAAGTTTTTTAAGGCTCCTGAGGATTTGGAAGCGAACTGCGAAAGTTTCAGAGCCGTCTGCTTCTGAGCGACCCCTGCATTCGAGTTCGTCTCTTTGGCAGTCGATGATAATGCAGCCGATGGTATTTTCAGGGCAGATGGTGAGGTAGGCGACTGTGAGGTCGGGCTTCTAGCAATAGTTGGCGAAGTGTTAGTGGCTGCATTCACTAAGGATTTACTGGCAAGTTGCAAGGAAATTCGCCTTGGTCTACGATAAACGGGAAAGCGCCGTCTAGTCATATGACTGAACATCGGTCTGCGATTCTGGTTTGCGGCAGCGGTCAAATTTCTTTGCTCTCTATCTTCCTCTAGCACAGTTTTCAGCGAGGTTGCTAGTTTAGACGACAAATTGGAGATCTCTTTCCGCAATGATGTAGTCTCCTCCTGTAGAGTTTTGGATAGCTGTCTGAGCTCGCTGGCAATCAATCGACTACCAGCTGTTGGTCTGTTGGAAGCTATTAGTTGTCCGATTGCGAGAGTTGAGCGCAATTGAGATGCTTTGCCACTATCTGAAGATGTTTCTGTAGAATTTTGATGTGTCGTTGACAGTTCATCGCTGCTTGAGGGTTCAGTTTGCTTGGTGCCGACAGTTTGCGCGGCCGGAGTTGATGTACGCTGTTCGTCCCGCCCAGCCACCCCTGAATTACCACTATCTGGGGCATCTAGGTTCGCATTAGACACTCGAGTATGCGGGGCTGCACCCATCGTGAGGTTGGGCGTAGATTCAGGTGGCCCAGCAGCTTCGGAATGACGTCTACCGGACATGTGAAATGTGAATGACCTTCTGAGAATCAGGGACCTCAGAACATGAATTTCTTGGGTACGGTGGAAGATTTTAATTCCTAACGATAACTAGGCACGCAGAAGACTAAAAATGCGGAGAGCAGACGACCTAGGTCTTCCGCTATGTCAAATCTCTTTTTTCTTGATTCGGAACCTTTGTCTCTTTAGCTTGGATTAAATTCTCAATCTGATCTAAATCGAATCTACCTGAGAGACCGTTACATTGGTCCGTCTTCGCATCATCTTTGTATCTCTTGAGTAGATCTAGTCGCTTTATCTTGTATTGATTTCCGAGCTCTGTAACCTGTTGATTCAAGTCAATCACTCTATGATATAAGGCAACATTTGTATCTCTCATCTCCTTCACCTCCGGGTCCATAGTGACAACTAATTCGTCAATGTCAGGTATTTTGACCGCGTTCAAATTGTGAATTTGAATTTGCATTGGCTTCACGTTAACATCGACATTGTCCATTTTCGAGAGAATCGCTTGAGTCTTAGCCGATATCGAACGGTGCAATTGGCTAATGTTTTCCCTCAACTCGGCTAGCTCCTCGTCCACAGATGCCATTTGGCGAGCTGAAATGGTGGAATCCGAGTTACTTGTGAAATTGAGAGGGTATAAGGAAGATAAATCTGACTTTGACAGATAGTCGGCTTTCTCAACAACCCTCTGCACAAGGTCAATATTATCATTCTGGCGATTGACTATATCTTCGAACGCTACAATCGAAGATGAGACGAGATCCTTAATGTTGCGCATATGATCTAACCTCGATCTCATGTATATCAACTCTCTTTCTTTGTTCTCCTGTTCTCTGATATAAATTTCGAGAGTCTTAGTTATGTCGTGGAGATCCCCTTTTTTCTCTGATAGATATTTGCTGGCGCTTCTGAATTCTTCGTTTGCATAAACATCAGGGTACTTGATATTGCATAACGTAGACCGGACCAAGAAGTTTGTTAGAGACCTACAATAAGTGCCATACCTAGGGTGGAAAATGAGACCATTGAGATCTGCCTCGCACATGTGTGGTAAACCAAGATCGTCTTTGAGCCATTTTGGAATGTCGTCCATCGCTTGATAATACTATCGCAAGGGTCGTAAAATTGAGATGTCTAAGTAGCCTTGGTCATGACGATCTTAACAATTTGTCATCCACGGCTTGGTGATGCTATAGCGATTGTTGCGCATATCATCGAGAGAAATGTAGAGCAGCGGAATTCGAGTCTGTTCTCAAGCTCGGGCTGAGGCAAGAACAAGCAAACCAACCTCGTGCAGCTTCAACTGTTGAAGTTCAACACGCACACCAGCTGATCGCCCTTGGCGCGCTTTTTCCCAGTTAAAACATCCAGTTTCCAAACAGAAATCGATGATTGCGAGCTGCAAGCTGAGGTCAGGTAACCATCTATGTAACCAGACTCGTTCGGAATCAACATGGATCTGGAGCCTCTAGAGAATTCTCTCCTTCTAGGTCAGCAACATCTGAGGAATAAGCTCAAGAATGCATCAGATCCAATCAAAGCAATCGAAGAATTTCAGATAGATAAAGGAATTCTCCTCCCCTCTCTCCGACCAATGTTACCGCTTTTAGATCTCCATGGGGTGAAAAGATTAGAATTTCATCAATCCGTGTTGGAAGAGTTGAAAGAGCGGTTGCGACAGCAGACGGAGAAGTTGGGTAAATCAGAGAGCAAGCAGGATCATAGAAGGTTACAAGAATTATTGGTCCGGAGCTTTGCATTCATTAGAATTCCAACTCTGCAACCTGTGGTCATGGCAGTCTTAAAGAATGTTAACAACTTAGATGGCAAGATTCTGAACATGCTTATATCGGACAAGAACATTTATAAAGCTTGTGATGTCAGTGTGAAACGTCAAATCTGGTTGGATTTCCAAAGTATGTTTGGTGATGAAGTGTCTCCTCTACTACAGCAGTATATCCAAGATAAAGAGAGACTCTTGTCCGATCCACTCGATATTGATTCACCATTTTACTCACTGACGCCGAAACAAAGGAGGCAGAATAAGATCGTTCAAGAGTTGGCTGAGATGGTGGGCGACAATGTCCGACTTTACGAAACTATTGTGCAATTCTTGCGAACTCTTTTCTTGAAAACAAAAAATGTACATTATTGCTCCCTCAGGGTCGAATTTCTCATGGCTTTGCATGACAAAGACGTACAGGATATAACAACGATGGACCAAGCACATAAGTTTGTTTGGTGTCTTGATGCGTGCCTCAGGGAGCAAGCCGTTGACCCGAAACGCTCTAGAGAGTTGCAATCTTTCCTCGAAAGCATCAAATCTGGACAGGAGCATGTACTCGCTGACATATCGATGATTCTATGTGACCCGTATGCCATCCACTTTTTGGCGACCTCAGCGTTCAAGATCATTAATTATTTGATAACCAACGAAGCACTACCAAGAGGCCATCCAGTCTTGGTTTTGATCTTACGATGCTTAAACTTAGGTCTACACTCTTGGGACATAATCAATTCGTCGGTTTATAGGGAACCAAAGCTAGAAGTCAAAATATTCACCAAGTTCCTGCCTATTATGATGTCAATCATTGTGGATGACACGATTCGTGGTCTAAGCTCTAAAGATGCCTCGGACAGTCGAGAGTCTGCGCTGGCCATCATAGAGCACTCGAGTCCGCCACCGGAATCGTTTCAGCGGTTTATTGAGAAGGACAGATTGGCCGCCGTGTTGGCTAGACATTTATCACATTTTAGAGTAAAATTTGCCTCCTCCAATAGGCAACTGGCATCACGCGCACAAATATAATGAAACTTTCTCCTGCAACGTTTCCCAACACAACCTATTGTGGCTCCTTTAGTTTTACAGATTGAACAATTGTGATTTAACGATGCTCTAATAACCTCGTCCATTTTAAGTATCTTTTTTCCAACCAAATGTACACCCTCCGACCAAACTAAACAATCCTCATGAATCCAAACCTCTCTAACTGCATAGTCGTGATTCAATAGCGAATATTTAGATCTTTTCGGTGTAACACTCTTGCACTTATCTGAAGCCTCCGAAAAGTCAATATTGTATGGTCCATATAAGTCTCCTAGACCACGATAGTGACATATCTTACGGCATAGCACACAAACCCAGGAATCAATATTTGTTTGTTGTTGCTGTTGGCAGAGATTAGACATTTTGCATTTGATCTGATGGTGGATTCGTCTGGGGAAGTCGGCTGGGAGCCTATCGCGAAGCGAGACTACAAGCGAGAGAGGCCGCTAGCAGGCGGCATGTATTTTGTGAGTGGGAGTGCACTGAGTTGCATGGATTGGATCAATGCAAGGGCCTCGTGCTTGAGTGTTAGTTTGCGACTGATAAAGGGTGTTTGTGTAATTTGATGGGGTTGTATCATTTATAGATTTTAAGTTTAGGCAAAGTTTGGTCGCACGAGCATGGCTTGTGATACTGTGTTTAGCTCCCCCTAAACAAAATATTGCGCCATCTTTCTTTCTGGCGCGCAATTCGATTGCTCGCGCGAGCCGCACCTGGAAGGCCGGACCAACGTTTTGGGTTTTTTGGTGCAGCTAAGCCAACGCTCTTGTTAGCCATAGAGACATCCCTAGCTGGGAGAGTTCGTTCTAATCAGTGCCAGTGACACAGTATCTTGGCGAACAATATGCGGCCAGCCGACAGGTCGACTGATGTACGGCAAACCTGCCCGGACAAGTCCTTGGCATCTTACGCACTCTTTGAGTGGCACTTGAACGTGATAGGTGCATATGGTATTTAGAAAATTAGTCAGCCTCACAGGGAGAAGTTGGTGGTTTTAGTTTAGCTTAAGAGGAAACATTCAATGATTAATGAGGTTCTTGATAAGCACAAGAGCACGATTGTAGCTCCTAATGGAGTCAACGTGACTTTGGAACTCTTCTAGCTATTGAATTGATTTAGATATATGACTATTGGGGATTCAAGGTGGCATCTCGGGAGTGAGCGGCTCGAGGGGCAGGAGTTGATGGGAAACATGGCAGAGGGTTGAGAGTTAGGAGGATAAAGATGTCGAGGTTTTTGGGGAGTAGCGTTTGCGCTGGCGGTTGGTTGGTTGGTTCTCCGTTTGATTCGCTTGAACAGTTCATTTATGAACTAATGGCCACCGAGGGGATGCAAGTTGTTGTTGTCGGAGCTGTTTTAGAATAGCATCCACTAGCCAGAGGCGCCGATAGGTCTGGCGCATAGCAGTGCTAGCCGGCCGCTCGGCTCCACCTGCAGAGGCTGGCTGCTCCCCGTTTGCGTCAATCCTAATCTCGGGGTCGATCGTTTTAGTTGGTGTTTCAGTTGCAGTTGTAGTTTCAATCTCAGTTGCCACCGTCGGCGATGAATTGCCGCCCTGTGAGACGAAGACATTGAGCTAGCTAGCCTCAGTGGAGGCTAACTGGCGCGAACACAGGATGGTAGCTCAGGCTAGCTAACTAACTAAGGCTGCCATTGGGCACTGTTAGAGTGAGCCCTCGTCCTCGACACCGCGCTCGCTGTCTGGCTAGAGGGGGGGGGGCAAATGAACGAGCCAGCTGGCTGCGGCTGGCTCGGCAAAAGTTTTGCGCCTTAGCTCGCGTTTGCCCATCGAAGGGCTGGAAGTCTGGCGAGTTTAGCTGGCAAACCTTTGAGAGACGTTAATTTGTTCGCGGCTCGAGCTAGAGGGAGGCGGGAGCTCGCGCTTCCGTCGGCGGCGAATAGTTTGTCAATTGGAATCAATAGTTACAAGAAGTTGTTTGGCGAGCTCGCGAGTTGCGGGGAGCCGAGGAGGGTGAATGGGCTTGCTTTCGATGTTATGTAATGTTGTTTCCAATGCGGCCGCTTGTCTGGCTCACTCGCTTGCAAGACTTAAATCGAACGCAACAGGTAATTGGCGCGATGCCGGGAGGGATGGTTGAATGAAATGGCGCCGGCTTGAGTCGGGCGCGCAAGCAAGCTTTGCGTTGCGTCCCGGAACGCAAAGCTACCTGGCGAGCGGGTTGCCTGTCTGCGTAAGACGGGCGCCCGGAGTGACTGGCGGCGGGGGGAACGTGCTGGGCGCTTCCAGCAGCCCGCCCGGCGACAGGTAGGGCGCCAGCATCCGCGTTTGCCCGGCCGGCGCCTTGCACCAGAGGGCTCAGGCCAGCCAGCCAGCCAGCTAGCTTGCTCCCCGCTGGACCGGGTGTCAATGTGCGCAGGCTCGGCCGCCCTTGCAACAGGCCAACAGGCTACAAGTGGCCCGTGTTTCTGGCGATTAGCATGAGTTCCATTTGTGAGCCAGTTTCGCGCGGATTGAATGCGATACTCGCATAGTGACGCCGCGAGCAGGCAGCGCAAACTTGGAGCCTCTATTACAGTTCACACACTCACTTGCTCGCACTGTTCCCTCTCCATCCATCTATTGTTGATGATCAAATCGAGCCCAAGATAAGCAAGCCAGCAAAGTTTGATAGCAAAGATCTGCTATCGCTAGGAGCCAGACTGTCGCTCGTTGGCGGGCGCACAAAGGAGCCGAGTGGCTCGCAACCAGCCAAGCAACCATCTAGCCACTCAGACGGACAGGCTGCGCGCCCCCGGTGAAGGGATAGCAGGCGGAGAGGAGCTCCCTAGGCGAACAATCGAGAAATTCATAGCCACCAGAGTGGGCGGCGGCGGCGCCATTGGAGGGGCGAGCGGCGGCCGAGTGAGTGACCTTAGGGTGGCCTAGCGGCGCTGCCAGTCTACCAGAATCGTTGCCATCGATCAGTCGGTCGGTCGGTCGGCCGGTCGAGCGAGCGGACGGGCGGCCGCGGCTGCCGCAACCGAGGAGGCTGCTCGTTGGAACGCGAACCTCGGCCAGCATCGAGCTTGATCGGTCGCTTCTTGTTTGCACCGGCGTCAGCCAGGAACTCTGCGCGCGGAGACGAGCTAGCAAGCAGCAAGTTCCAATCTCGCGCCTCCTAGCGCCGCCCGGGACTGGCAGGTTGGTCGCCGCTCAAACAGCCACTCGCTAGGTTCACCAACTCGCCCAGATAGAACGTTGATCCATCGGGTTTGTGGAACTTTTGGCGCTTTTGTATACAAATAGAGTTGTGGCGCAAACAGGCTGCCCGAGCGCCACTAGCGCAGACGCATGCGGTTGCCAGACACATCGGCCAGCACAACAACGCCACCAGCAACAGCCAGCCGGCCAGCCAACAAACGCAAACAGTCATAGCGAAGCTTGTGCTTTCCAACACCAGCCAGTGCTTGCTCGGCAGTCGAGTTGCATAGGGAGAAAATTGGAGTATTGAGGTTAAGGGAGGGGAGATAAAGGCTGTCGCTCGCTTAGGATTGGAAGAGTTTTGCTTTGCTTTGGTTGTGAGCGAGTGGCGTTTGTTCGGTTTGGGTGTTTCATTTGGAGTGTTGCGCTCGCACAAAACCGGCCGCCCGAACAGTTATCAGCTCGAGAGAGAGAGAGAGAGAGAGAGAGAGAGAGAGACAATTGCTTTAAACCTGACCTGCGAACACTTTGAGCGCGAAAGGGTGAGGAGGCGGAGGAGCAGGAAGGCCCTGGAGACGAGCGGCTCGGCGAGTTGCTGAGCTTGCACCTGAGAGAGAGTTGAAATGGAGAAGACGTGCGAGGCTTACGAGGTCGCGGTGGGCGCTAGCGGCTGCCTTGGGTTGCCGGCAGCGGGAGCAGTTGCAGCCCTTGGCTCGCAGTTGGCGGCGCAGAACAAGCGCAAGGAGAAGGCGCGGATTGCTGCTCGCGCGAGGAGGAGTCAAGAGGCTAGCATCATACTGGAGATGGCCAACGAGTTGCACATTACTCAAGAGAAGATCAGAAGGATTGACAAGGCCACCATAGTGAAGCTCGCAATCGACTACATAAAGGCGTTCGAGATTCTGTGCAGATTTCGCAACACTACAGCAGCAAACACGACGACAACTGCAACTGCAACAGCAACCACAACCACACTGGCGCAAGCGCCAACTCAAGCTCAAGCGCCAGCTCCAGCGCCAGCGCCAGCACCGCAATCATCGGCTACAGTGGCCGCCTCGAGCACGGCAATCACAAGAAATCCGCCAAACTGTCTGGTGGCCAGACAACAGCAACAGGTCGACGCTAGGACGGTGCAGCCGCTGTCTGTGGTGCCGAACGCGGGCGCCAGCTTTGGGGTCAGGTGCAAGGGCGGCGTCTGCCGCAGTGCCCACTTTTACGCGGGCAACGAGAACCAGCAAAACCCGGCCCACGGCTCCATCTTCGCCCAGCCACTAGACCATCGCCAAACCTTGAAGCCAAACCCACGACAAAGCCAGCGACGCAGACCCATGAACCAGCAGCAGCAGCAGCAGCAACAAGAACAACAACAGCAACAACAGCAGAAGCAACCGCACCACCAACGAGCCGAGCCAATCGCAATTCCCGCGAAAGCTCTCATTCAAGCAGCCCATTCAATGCCAAGATTGAGCACCAAATCCATATTTGCGCCTAAAACGAAAGACATGAACTCGCACTTTCTGATGATCAGCGATCAAAGGGATGGAAACTCAGCATTCGTATTGAAGCCGGACGAGGAGGTTTTGGAGGAGGACGACCTGACTCATCTGGCCCCACAAGCGGGCGACTCGAGCATCTCGCTCGAGGTAGAGCCACTGGATGGGATTGTAATTGATACAGGCTTGTTTGCGAGCTGCTCACCGCCAACAAAGAAGGCGCCCATTTTGCATGCAAAGCAGCTAATCGACAATTGTTGTCTTGGAACTGTTGATTAAAGCGGGAGGGTCAGCCTAAGTTAGAGATCGTAGGTGGCAGCATTTTATCATATTGACCAGCTTGCGTTGTTGTGGCGCCGGCCAACTTGGCCTGGTTGGTTGGCCGCTCAGCTCGCCTGCTGTTTTCTATGCTTGATGTTTGTTTCTATCGTCGGTTACAATTAAGCTAGATTTCTCCATTCATGTTGGTTCTAACATCTGAGAGCTCAAAAGTCTCTCCCTCCTTTCATTCCCCCCCCCCAAAGACATCCTCTCGCTCGCACAACTTCCGCTGGCTCGCAAGCCTCGGGGTTGCGCAAATGGGCCGCGTTTCCGTAGCGAGCGGCCACATCCGCCGGCGTCATGCGCTCGTAATGCTGAACCAACAGCCATTGTGGCCGATTGTGACAGTTGGGTGTCAAAACAATCGACTTGCGCCGAGTCAGGGGCCGAGCTGGCGGCGGGCCTGGCGAGCCAGCTGTTGGCGCCGCCTCGGCCGGCGGTTTAGGGCAGCGAGCTAGCGGCCGAGCTGGGCAGAGCCGAGCCGAGCCGGCTAGGCGGCCTCTCGAGTGGCGTTACGCAACGGCCGCCCGAACAACGGCGCCGGCAGAGAGAGAGAGAGAGAGCCAGTGTCAGGCGCGCCGGCGCCGCACTGGCATCACCTGTGCGCGCTCGGCCACCTGTGTGGTTGCGGCTGCCGCTGCTGCGGCGGCGCCAAGAGCAGCTTGCGCCCAGCGAGCCACACAAACGCACGCTCGCACCCGCAAGCTAAAGCCGGAGAGGCCGAGCTGTCTGGCCGCTCGCTCGGCCAATGCGCCTGCGCCACTGTTAAACAGATTGCACAATCAACAGGTGAGCGCGCGATAAACCAGCAACCAACTGGAAGGCCAGCGCGCTCACAAGGCGAGAGCGCCGATGCCACAGATGGTCAATTGGCTCCACCTTGAAGCTTTTCAAATTTGATTGCTGGCTCAGCTTGGCCGAGTGTTTGTGTTTATGTAAGTTCTGAGGAACCAAGTGAATGACTGGCTTTGCTGGTGCAGCGCAGACGGCTGCCTCTGCTGCTGCTGCTGCTGCTGCCGCCGCTGCCGCCGCTTCCACCGCCAACCGAACGGCTGCTTTGCCTCTCGAATCCTCTGGTTTGTTGCGCTCGCTCGCCGCCGTCTACCTCCGACGAGAGCTCACCTGGCCGCCTTGCGCCTGTGTGTCCGCTTGTGTGCGAGTGTGTATGTGCGCCCGAGCGCTTGTGTATCCAATGCATCCAGGAGGTATCGAATTGATGGAGCTGCGCCAGAGAGCTCGAGAGCGAGAGAGACAACGACGACCATCATGACGCTGGGCGGCTTATTATGGCGCAAATCGCAATAAGGGGTCACATCTGGTTCCAGTGGGCCCAAGAGGGAGCTTTAGTCGGCTAACCTAGTCGAGGGGAGTAGCTTTTGGCCAGCTTATTGGGCTAAAATGACCACCAATCAGGAGCAGGAACAAAACCAAAGTAGCACAATGCTCGCAGCCTATAGTCTGGCAACGAGCAAAGGATTAGAGATACTCAAGCAGGCGGGCGGCCACTCGCTTGATCTAAAGCCAATCAAGCCGCGCAAGTACCCAAATAGGCCCTCAAAGACGCCCGTCCAGGAGAGGCCCCATAGTTGTCCATTGAATGATTGCGGCAGGAGATTCAGCCGAAGCGATGAGCTGTCAAGACATTTGAGGATTCACACTGGCCAAAAGCCATTCATTTGCGAGGTAAGTGATGCAAGCGAATTGAAATTTAAACTTGAATCAATCAATGAATCAGTTTAACCTAACCAAACAGACACTCGCAACCCCTTTGAATCTATAACAACCCATTGTGATTTCAAATTAGCAATGTACGCGCGCCTTCAGCCGTAGCGACCATCTCACCACCCACAAACGGACTCACACAGGTGAAAAGCCATTCAGTTGTGATACTTGTAGCAGAAAGTTTGCAAGGAGCGATGAAAAGAAGCGACACATGAAGGTTCATTTGAAACAAAAGTTGAAAAAGGAATTGAAACAACAGCAGCAAGCAAATAGAAACTCAAACCGCCGCAACCGTCAGCTGGCATCTAGCTCCTCGGCCCAGGTGCTCCAACAGACTGGTGCCGGTCCAGTTGGCCGCAACTCGCCAAGAGATCCAAACTCAACCCTAACGAACTGCAATAGCAACAGCAGCTCCAAGATCGCCGATCCAGCTGGACAAAATCAATCGAACAACCTCGGCTCAAAAAGGCACTCAAAGCAGCAAGTGAAACATGAACAAGTGATAGGAGTTTCGGGCAAGAGCAATTTGAGCAACAACTCAACCAACACTAACAATCTGGACAACCGTGACCGGCCAGATGCTGCCAATGGCCAACAGCAGCACCAGCATCAGCAGCAGCATCACCAGCAATCGCACCAGCACCTCCAACAGCAACACCAACAGCATAATTCGAGCGCCAAGATGCCATCGAGCGATGGAGGAATGAGGGCGCAAATGAGCCCAATATTGGCTCCATCAAGCCACCAGCATCAACAAACAAGCGTATCGGCTTTTCTTGCACCTGCAGCCTGTTTAGTAACTGTTGCCCAACAGTCGCAGAACGAGCCGCAAAGCCTGGCCGATGCAATGAGCCACTCGTCCCAAAACGTTGCCCGTCACGCGCTTGACCACCAATTAATATCGCACAATCAGCAGCAGCAGCAGCAAGTGCAACAACCTTTCACCTTTCCACCTGTCCAGGTGTCTCATGGGTACCCTGGTGGCTCGAACCACCAATCTCAGCAGTATGTTGCCGATACGAACCGGCAGCAGTACTCTCAGCTGGCTCACGAGCGCTCGCAGCAGCTCCAAAACTCGCATCGGCTTCTTGATGGCCAACACTCTCACGTTTCCACCTCGTTGCCACAGGAAGCCCACGAACACCATCAGTTGTTGCACGAATCGCAGCAACAAATGCGCCTCCAACACCCGCAACTGTCTCATCAGAGCCACGAGCAACAGTTAACCTCTTCGCCGCTCTACCACCAGCATCACCAGCAACACAATGACCCCCAGCAGCAGTACCTCCACCATTGTCAAGGGCAGGCCGCGCAACTTAGTCAGCAGCACTCGCAACAGCAGCAACAGCAACAGCAACATTGTCAGTCAATACCTCAGCAGCAACAGACGCCGCTAAACCAGGAAGCTTTAACTCTCGATAATCAAATACCATACAGCCTAGGGATCATGCACCAAAGTAACTTGCAGCCTCAGACTCAGACAACCCAACAAGGAGTCATGGAATTGAATCAGCACAACTTGGGCCCACCAATGAATCAACCGTTCATGTTGATTACCGTGCCAACCGGCGATCTTGCTGGATCCCTCCAACCAATCACTCAACAACATTCAGGGCAGCAGCAAATCTTGAATCCTCACCATTCACCTCAAAACAACAGAGTTCTCACCTTACAACAATACCATGGCCATCTCCAGCCGCCATCGAGCACTTTCTTGCCGCAACAGCTAGATAGCTCGCAACATCATACGCATCTCCAATTCCAATCCCATCTACAACAACAGTAGCCACCGAACAGCCCACCCCACCTCACCCGATAGCTAATCACTCAACCCCGACCAGAGAGACTCGGTAGGTCTTCGAAAGGAAGAAAGTTCATACAAAGGAGTGGAGTATCAATAATATATTGTCGTTCTAGCAATAGGAATCTCTTCAGAATAAAAATTAATATTTTAGAATTCAAAACCAAGATCGTCTTGATGTTGGTTATTGTTGAGTTTAATCTATGAAATTTCAACGGTCAACTTCACCAAAAACAACGTCAATCGTCCCAATAAAAGCAACAATATCTGCCAAAAACATGCCCTTGCCGACATCTTGCATGCAGGACAAGTGTGAGAATCCGGGGGCCTTGATTTTGCATCTGTAGGGTTTGTTGCTACCGTCTGATACCAAATAAACCCCGAATTCACCCTTTGGCGCTTCGACAGCCGTGTAAGTTGCACCAGGTGGAATTGAATAACCCTCTGTAAATAGTTTGAAATGATGAATTAGGGCTTCCATGGAGTTTTTCATCTCACTGCGTTTTGGGGGAACTATCTTGTGATCGTCGAGTTTGATTTCACCCGAGGGCATTTTGTTCAGACATTGCTGGATAATTTTGATAGATTCACGCATTTCCTCTATCCTGACGAGGTATCTATCATAACAATCGCCATTCTCTCCGTAGGGTACATCGAAATCAAGTTGATCGTAGATTTCGTATGGTTGATTCTTCCGTAAATCCCATTTGATGCCTGATCCTCTCAGCATCACGCCTGACATTCCCCAATCTAGGGCATCGGAAGCCGGGATTACGCCAATATTGATGGTCCTTGCCTTCCAAATGTTGTTGTCAGTCAAAAGATCCTCTATTTCGTCGATTCGCTGAGGGTATTGCTGAGCCCATTCGTAAATGTCGTGCATCAGACCGATCGGCATATCCTGGCTAACTCCACCTGGCCTTATATAAGCGGCGTGCATCCTGGCACCGCTTACCCTTTCGTAGAATTCCATGAGCTTTTCACGCTCCTCGAACAGCCAGAAAAATGGCGTTATGGCACCGATATCAAGTGCGTGTGTTCCAACACCCATGATGTGATTCAGTATACGAGTAATCTCTAAGAACAGAACTCTAATGTATTTCGCCCTTTCTGGCACTTCGATGTTGAGGAGCTTTTCAATTGCCATCGAATAACAATGCTCATTAGCCATCATGCTGACATAATCTAAACGATCGAAGTACGGTAAGGCTTGAGTGTAGGTTTTGTGCTCGATAAGTTTCTCTGTTGCTCTATGCAGAAGACCGATGTGAGGGTCAGCTCTGACAACTTTCTCTCCCTCCAGCTCTAATATGAGTCTTAAGACACCATGCGCGGCCGGGTGCTGGGGTCCGAAGTTGATAACCATGTTCCTTACTTGCCTTTCAGGGAAAGTTTTATAGTCGGGCGATTCCGCATAATATGTCTGACCAACGGGCCCGACAGTATATGCAAGGCCAGTTTGCATTTCCTTAGGCCCGGGGAACCATCTCGCATATCGTTTTTGGCCATCTAGAGCACTTGTATGTCTCACAATATTGGGCCTCAGCAAATTTAGCGACGCTCGTTGTATGAACGCCATTTGATTCGATAGGAGTGTTTCTGGTCGATAAAAAGCTCTAGACGATTACCAGTTCGAAAGTCGTGTGTTAATTTCAGGCCTGCGAAGATCTTGTTTTCTGAAAGGCAACTTCTATTTATTTTTATTCGTTTCTAAATTCGTAACGGAGGTCACCACCGGGTGATGCCTACCCCTCTGACACAGCGGAACATCTTGAGGGAGGTGTGGAACCGCGGGTGTGCTTTCCTTTTTTCCTTTCTCGCACGATCTGCTCTTTGGGAGGAAAACAATATTATGTAAATCTCATTTCTGCTAGCTTCTCTTGATATTCTTCAATTACTTCATTCGCGAGCGCATACTATTCTTGAGAGGCATGGGATATCATCCTCGAACATAGTGCTTGATATGTTGATCCCTAGAAAATCATTCGTATACACCAATAGCTAGTCACTAGTCGAGTTATAACCCTGGAAGAGAGGTCTTACCAAGAGCCACCCGACCATCCATCTGATAAGATGCTAACGATCCGGCCACCGAAGTTGAACACAACACTGACAAATCCAACTTAGAGCCGGCTGACTTGTCCCCTGCCATGGATAGCGAAGGACTAATCCAGCAGATAGATACACTTTATTTTGAAGATGAGAAGACTTTCAATCTCGATCATCTTACAAATGTATTGCCGAGCAATCTTACGAGCGAATACCTCGTGGAATACAAAGGCCAGCTCGAAAAGCTATTAACTGTTGTAACTCGCAAAGTGTCTGAGCTAATATTGAGTCATCAACCTACTTATGTAGACGAGTTACAGCGAATAGCTGACTTGCAAAAGTCCATAACCGAATCCATTCGGGTATGTACACAAGGTAGATCGTATTTGCGATACATCAAAGATGGTGCCGCCAAGAATGGCTCCGTTATCATTGAGCATTACAAGAAGCGGCAGTCTCTTGCAAAACTATTAGATTCGCTTTCGGCCATAAATGAGTTGAGAAAATCTGTATTCGAGATACGTAGCTTGATCGAGAGTCAAGAGGATTTTCCAAAGGCAATCAAAATGTGCAAAGATGGCAAATCCTTGCTGACAGCCTTTCAGAAGTACAAATGCGTTAATGAGCTAGGCCTGAAGCTAAATGACACTATTGAACTCATTGGAGAACAAGTTGATGTGGTCCTATCAAGTATGTGTCTCTTCTATGATGAGACTACTTATAGTAAGCTTCAAGCATCTTACGTCCTGATGGATAGAAGCGAGATCGCGGTAGACCAATTGTTGATGCACTTTTGCAGCGCTATCAACTCGCAAGCTTATTCTGTTTTGATGAAGCATTTGGAGTTGCATTCGAGTTCATCAGGCCTCGACGAATTGCGAACAACAGACTCCACGAGCCATGGTGACAGCAATCAGGCTGCCATGCAGTCCAAGTTGAAGAAAGATTTTCAGGAACTTTGTAGAATGCTGCCGCCGAGCCGATATCTCGCATGTATGATTGATGTCTGCACAACATTCTGGTCAATAATGCTGAATTACAAGCGCATTCTTAGGTGGCACAACGCTGATCAAGGCAGCAAGTCTCATATTGAAGAACAAAACGAAGGAGAACTGGCAAGTCTTCCCGAGAGCAACAGCTCATTTCATGTTGACAAAGAGAAATTCAAGAGAGTTTATGTTGAGCAAAAACTTATCGGCGGTCTGAATCGTCTTTGGTATGACATGAAACGAAAGTTAAGCTTAATTGTTATGAATCATGACTTTTCGTCGTATCGCTTCGATGAATTCATCAAGGTACTCAGCGTAATCGATTTGATCGTCCGTATGGGTGAAGAGTTTTGCCAATGTCCTCTATCAAGAGATCTTCAAGATTGCATCAACACCCAGGCATCGAATTTCTTCAATGCATACCATAAATCTTCGATTGAAGAACTAAAAATGTTCCTGGAGAACGAGCTGTGGGATGAGGTTCCGGTTAAGAGTGACTTCAAATTAGCTCAACTTAAGGAGTTTTCATTTTTGCGAACTCCAACTAGTGGACGGGTCGCGAGGCTGGCCAACCATCCTATCTCTCATTCAGCATATCTTCAGGATAACCTTTTCTTCAGCGAGGAAGCGATTGAGAGCCAAAACATATCCGCCGATGAGGCAAAGCCACATGTTGTGATACCATTCGAGAAACTACTGCAGACCAACCTTGATTCCACTGAGGATTTATTCGCATCAGACCACTGTGACTATTACCGAGAACATGAAGACGCGTTGCTCTTGGAAAAGATCTCATTATCCACGGAGAGTGACAATGATTTTGAGTCTGAGCTCAACAAGGACTTTGTAGAGGAGAACGAATTCATATCTTCAGAAGATGAGATCCTAGAATCTAGTCAGCCGCCTCGAAATGTTGACGGTAAAAACCAGTCCAAGATGGTCGAACAGCAAACACCTCATAGCCATTATGCTCTCACTAAAAGTTGTGGACCGATTTTGACGAACTCATCTCTCAACGTGTTAAGGCTCTTCGGTAGATATATTCAAATGATGAACGTGCTCGAGCCTATTTCATATGAAATTCTGATGAAAATATACAGCCTGTTGGACCATTATACAATGGTTGTTTACAAAAAATTCGGCCCCGATAGGGACAGGAAGCCGGATGATAAGAATGTGTCCCCTAAATTGAAAACTGTGATACGATCAATAAGGGAGAGCTTGATCGGACAGTCCTTAACGAACGAGGATCTGACCTGCATGTCGAAAACTAGCGAAACTAATCTGGCTGTCCAGCAAGGAGTACCCAATCTAGCTAATATCATAAATAGCGATCTAGCCCTAGGAAATCTCAGATCAGATTCGCCTGTGGACCCACGGAAGGCCGTGGCAGTGGAGTCTTTAATATATCTTGTGAACCAATTATGGAATCTCCAGGAATATCTTGAATCACTTATACCAGCTGACCTGAGACCGCAGTTGCGAGAGCAGTTTTCACAAAGTCATTCAATCGTGCCCGATTTCCTGAAGGCTCGTGCTGAGATGAACTCAAGTATCTCGTCAACCAATAATTAATATTTTATCAACAAAGCTTTGATCGTTCGTGCAAGTTCTTTCAAGCTCGATTTCAACGTCCATGATCATAGCGATTGTTGCCTCCAGCCTTGAATCCTCTCGGCAAGATGGAGGTCCTTTGGCATGAGAGTGACCCGCTTTGCGTGCGCCGT
>Ga0268249_1000104_pt1 | contig 56372 bp, 40 predicted proteins | sample AgamicAtPe_FD_200257 | JGI IMG/M metagenome (GOLD analysis project Ga0268249, IMG submission 200257) | Agave microbial communities from Guanajuato, Mexico - At.P.e (v2) (version 3) | ecosystem: Host-associated > Plants > Phyllosphere > Phylloplane/Leaf | place: Guanajuato, Mexico | collected... | reverse complement strand
CCAAACGGAGATGCCCTACAGTCCGTTGGAGCATCACTCGGTGGAACAGTACCCGCCTTGACATCTGCAGCCTCCAGTACTCCATCCGACACAACGTCTGCAACAAGTGGAGCTCTCGGCCCCTCGACGCCTACGGTCATCAAAAACATATCTCCAAGCGTACCTGTTGCTGGACATGCGCCGCATGCTTCAGGACTGGCGTCTAACAATGTACTTTCATCTGGATTTTCGGCAGTTAACCACATCTCATCGACTCACAGTTCGGCTGGAGCTAGGGCTACGCATCCCGCTATCGCACCAATTCTGCCCTCTCAAAACGATCCGCAGCCACTGTTAGATCACCCTTCAGGAATAGTACCCTCTACCAGCACCAGTCTAGGGGCAGTTAATGGCATTTCAGGGGCTGTTGTTCCAATGACTGGCGACACTCCTGTCCGAACCCTGGACACTATGGTGCTCGATTCTGCAGCAGAGGTTAGCACAACCCCAGCTGCTGCAACAGCGACAAACGCGCAAAGTTCAGTCGCTGATCTGAGAAACCCAACTTTGATTAGCGGCTCAAGTCAGGGTCTTGAGGGTCAAGCTGAACCAAGCATCGCCACCACTACGTCTACGATGGGTTCATCAATCGGAGACGAGAGAGCCTCCCTGTCGAGCGCATCAACTGTGATTGCTCGAGTAGCCGATAAGATTGCAGGTTCAATGGGAGAATTCGCTGACAAAGTCAAGAATTTCAAACCTTTGGCCAACATAAACACTGAAACGTCAACGAGCGATCTTGAAGACGCTGTTTTGGATTCAGAGCCAGCTGGCAAAGTGGGAGACTCATTGCAGAGCCCTCTGAACTTTATCCCTGCAAGGACATCGGGAACACTCTCAATCGGTGGAATTACGACAGGGACAGCAGCTAGCGGTAATCCTGGATTTGGTAGCTCAGGCTTGGAGTCTGAAGTTGCAGCAAAGTCGCTAGGCTTTGTGATATCCAGATTCGCGGCAGCAAAATCTATACTTGCGAAGCTAAAGAACGAAATAGAGCTCGGCAAGCTTAACCTCAAGGAAATCATAGAAACGATCAAAGGTATTCAAGAGGCTTTGGATCAAAATATTGGAGAGGGATCACGAAAGGTGCCTTTGTTAGACCAAATTATGGCGAAGTCCAATTCTACTGAGCGACCAGCTGATGGACAAGAGAAAAATGCAGAGAAGGTCCGAGAAGAGGAGCAGGGAGAGACAGACTCTGAGAGAGGTTTGTTAGCCGGTTGATAAACGCGGTCAGAGAAGGTATTGCACGATCATCTCGATGACTTGGTTTGAGTTTGGTCAGGTTCAACGAGATCCAAGCTGGTTCCCAATCGAGCCATAGGTCTTGATGGATTCTAGCTGAACAGAAATTTCAACTGTTGACTCTACCTTGCGCCAATCCACTATATCCCAACGAAATTGCCGAGTCTGGCCGAGTTCTGGCGCGATTTTCATCAAATCGGAGCTTTGAAGTTGCGCTCTCTTAGCTGAGTGAAGTTTTCTGTGGCCTAAAGGATATTGCAAACTCAAAACGAATGTAGAATAACACCTGTGATTCTGCAGAGCAAGATGTTGTTTGCATCAAGTGGTTTCACTTTCAGACTCAACATACTCGACATTGTTTTTGCTCGAGAGTATCTTAATAAATGTAAATTATCCATGGGATGCGTTCAGATTAAGACGACGCCCACTCGATGTCGAGACATATCTTGTCTTTTATTGGCTGATGAGAGAGGCCTGGAAGCTTCCTATTACTCTGGCATTACGGGAGTAACTCCCGAAGCGGCTAGTGATTATTTAAAGATGCTCAACTCGATTATGTAAAAATACCCGGTCCGAGAAGCCAAGAACAGATACAATAGTCGTCTAGTCCAACATTGTGTGGCAGCCGCGCTCACATGGAGTTGTAATCAGCTGATCGGTTGGTCTCTCGAGCTCCTGGATGCCACCTGACTCATTCGCACGTTGTTCTAGCCCGGACAAATTTGTTGTGCATCATATCGCACGGCATTTTGGCTGCTCAAAGCAGCCAAAATGAATCGAAAGCTCTCGTCTAAGCTGGAGGTGGTCGATGTTAGAATGACGACACGACGCTAGCTTGCCAACGGTTGCAATCCCATGTGTTGCTCAAATTTTCAGATAGAGACTCATTGTCGTAAGCCTGATGGTAAAACAGCAGGGCCTTTCCTGGATGGCGTACATGGAGGGCTCATGTTGGCAGCATAACAACCGATGGTGGCGAGACAGGGCGCTAGTTTTGCTGGCTAAACTAAGCAAGCTCGAGCGAGCAGACGTATCAAGTCTGGCAAGACTGGCTGGGCTCCTGGGCGCGCAAGTACGCTTATTTCATAACACCCGATGCCGCCCATAGAAAGCGCAAGCTAATGAGCCCTTGTGGCGGATACGTGGCGACTCGAAAGGGCCAACCAGCGCGCTTCCATCACGAGACAGATCCGCGCACGATCTCGCTGACGCCAAGTTCGAAGCGCAACCTTGGCCTAGACGAAGTTCAGCCAACTCACATGGCCCACATTGTGTCTGGCCCATTGGCCGCCAACTCTACAAACCCAACTCGCCTTCCCTTGCGGAGTGGAAACATTTACATGCAGAAATCAGTCAACTGGAATCCTCACTGCGCCTTCGCCTTCATCTACCTGGCGGCCTCTGATCCACGAGCTCGACCTTCCGATAACTCGCCTGGCTGCGAACCTGCCAGACAGACCTCCTCCTTTGGGCTCGCTTACACTTCTCAAGTTCCGAATTGCGAGGAGCCAAACGCTGGCCGGTCCACGTAAACTCGGCAATCCACCTCGCCGCTATGACGGCCCCCGTTCACCCGCGTTGACCAGCCGCCAGTTCAGCGCCTGCGAGCGCTTTCCATCTGACCCGGAGGTCACTCTCGCCCCCTCGTCCGCATTTCCCCGCTTTGACCAAAGTGACAACAACCCCAACAACCAGTGGCCTACCAACTAAAAGTCACACCAAAAGACTGCCAACAAGCGAACAGTATGCGAGCGCGGCAGCTGACGCTGGTTGCGCAACCGGAGGGTCAGGGCAGGCTTATGGTGGAGCTTCGGCAGCCTGTTGTTGGCGCCGATCGAGCCCACAGACTTCTGGCAGCCGAGTGCAATCTGTTGTTGTCGTTGGCCGGCTTCATCCATTGTTTTGCGCATCGCTTGGCCTAGCCGAACTGAGCACCACTCTTGCCCTTGGAGTGCTCGCTTTCGCCCGCTTTCAGGCCCAGATTGACCAGCCAACGCGCTCTCGCGACCTCAGACTGATACCGTCGCCACTGGTTTGGGGCCGGCAGGCTCCTGCCTGGTGGGCTATCGGGCGGCTGCGGTCCCATTTAAGGACGTAGGTGAGCTGGCACAGTTGCTCCAACCTAACCTCAATCATGAGTATGAACTGGCACAGAAATTGAGTGCAGCGGCGGCGGCCGTCAACGCAGAATCGGCGGCCGCCGCCGTTGCGGGAAAGAGAGCAAATGAAGCGCTCGGTGGTTGTTGCCCCTCTATGGCTTTCTCTCTCGCTCGTTGTCCTCCAGCCGCCCGGGTGGAAACACAGATTGGTGCCGAGCCTAGTGGGCGCGCCCACTCGCAACTCTCGCCCGCCGGCTGCGGCCACCATTGGAGACTGGGCCAACTTTCCGGCACGCCCCTGCCAAGCGTCAGCCCGACCGGGCGCCCGCGAACAAGGACGCCTATTTGGGGTAAAATTTAGGCTCTGCGCATGCTGGCCGAGCTTGTAGCTCGGCAGACAGAGTCGGCCTAGAGGCTTGGGCGGGCGCCAGCTGAGAGGCCGAGCGGCGAGAGGGGGAAGGGACAGGCGGGAGAAGTAGGTGAGCTGGAGGGCGGCTCGCTGGCGAGCCAGCGGCTTCAGAGCCCTTCAGAAGTAGTGCGCATACAATCATTGGTATGTTACATAATATTGCGACTTAAATACGAAAACAAGCCAACAACGCCGCCAACTCGCGAGACCCCGCCGCCGGCCGCCCTTGTGCGAGCTTCCCCCTCGGAGTTTCGGGCGGGGAGCGGCAGGCGGGGGTGGAAGTGTGTCCGATCGAGCGATCGCAGTGGAGTGGCATTGGTGGCCCGCTCCCGTTCGCTAGCGCTGCTTTAGTGCGACTCGCTTGGCGCACTAAAACTAATTTTCGGCCTAACACAAATCTGGCCTTTCGAGTTGGGCTGACTCTGTTGGCCTAACTCAAAGGGCCGCTGGCAGCGCTCTCTGGCAGCGAGCGGTGGGCTGTCTTTCGGGTATGGAGGAGACTGTGGGAAATGGTGATAGTTTTTACCATCTGTTAGCGAATTTAAGCCCAGCGCAGAAGGAGATCTGCACACGGAGTTCACAGAGCCCAATCGGCGCATTCAGACACGAATTCGGGCAGGCGGGGTGCCCAGAATTGGCATAGCACATAAAATTTCGCCATTGCAAGTCCCAAGGCACATGCATTGGAAAGCGCTCGCTGAACTCGGGCAAGCAAAGCGTCGATGGGGAGAGAGGGCGAGACTTTGCCTGAGAGGGGAAGAGGAGCGTCAGATTCAAAGGCAATCGCAGGTCGCAGCGAGAGGAGTTGTCGCAACGGAGTTGTGTTCTATTGGATTGGATTTGATCAGATTGTATGAGCCATCTAGTCCAGATGATCCACTAACAAGAGCGAGAGCAGACTAATTGGCCGCACATCGCACTGGCTCAGACAATATTGCGGCCGAGCTAGCAAGAGCGTTTTGGGGTCCACTTGAGAAAGGTTGCAAGATTAGAGGTGCATTATTTGCGCGAAAGCCGAGGCTTCCTCGCCATCCGAACACTCGATCCTCTAGCCCTAGAGCAAAAGAGGGCCCAAAGGAACAGCTCGGCCAGGCGGACTGTAAGGCTATGCTGATTGGTGTTCAGGCCTATTGTTTTAACTTATAGTTTGTCCCCAATAGTCGCTGGCCCAGAATAATATTAGTGAATATTGTTAGCATAGTAGATGGGATGGGCATTTTTCAACAATTTTCGCACCAAGTTCCAGCCGAAAACAATCGTATGGTTCAGCCAGAAATTCTAAGCCCTCCCTGCCCATAAACCCGCGAGCAAAACCAATGCCATCGCGCGGCAGCATCTTCCTTGTCAATCGCAGCATAATTCATCACACTTGAGAAAAAGAAAACAAATCTAGTGCACAAAAGTAGATAGGTGTAACTAGTCCGAAAGGCGTGTAAGCGACAGAGAGATTAAGAGAGAGAGAGAGACACATACACACACATTTAGAGAAGGGCAAAGCTTTTGCTCTTGTCCACAGGTCCATCTCGCCTAAGGAGAGAAAATTTCTGTCAACACTCACTCGCCATAAACAAATTTCAACCCCAAAGCAGGGGAGCGCAAGGTCCTTATCAACGGGCTGATCAGCAGCCGCTTAAAAACACAAAATTATTGATTGCTCCATTCACCTCCATCATCTCAGAATGGCAACTATCATGCCGGCGCCATCTAATTCGCCTCCACCTCAGCCACAGCAACATCAATCAATGTCTTGCGGTGACTCTCCAAATACAATAGTAGCTGAAAATTGGTGTCTTACCCAAATTAAAGTCATCAAATTTAGTTACATGTGGACTATTAGCAATTTCAGCTTCTGTCGCGAAGAAATGGGCGAAGTACTTAAGAGCTCAACATTCTCAGCTGGCACAAATGACAAACTAAAATGGCTGCTGCGAATTAATCCCAAAGGTTTAGATGAAGAGAGCAAAGATTATCTTTCACTTTACTTATTATTGCATAAATGCGAGACTAAGGGCGAAGTTAGAGCAAAATTCAAGTTCTCTATACTAAACGCTAAACGAGAGGAGGTCAAAATAATGGAAAGTCAGCGTGCATATAGATTCGTGGCAGGTAAAGATTGGGGCTTCAAGAAATTTGTGAAGAGGGATCTATTACTAGATGACAGCAGTGGCTTGCTACCCGACGACAAGCTAACAATATACTGCGAAGTTAATGTTGTTACAGAGGCTAAAGAATACTCGGGTCAAGTAAGTCCTTTCCAATCGCGAGTTCCTACATGCAGATTGCCAGATGATTTAGAAGACTTGTTCAGAAGTCAAGAATTTAGCGATGTAACTATTTACGCAAACGGTAGGGAGTTCAAGGCCCACAAAGCCATCCTTGCGGCCCGATCACCAATGTTTAGGGGAATGTTTAGTCATGATATGAAAGAAACAAAATACAATAGAGTTGAAGTACCCGACGTCGACCCAGATGTTCTACAAGAAATGTTAAGGTTTATATATACAGGCAAATCGTTATTAGAACCCAGGTTGCAAAGTAAGGAACACAAAGACCAAAAAGAGCAAGAGAAAGAGCAGCACCTTGCAATTGAACTTTTACAAGCTGCCAACAAATACCAACTAGACCGACTCAAATTGATTTGCGAGGAAGCTTTATACAAGACCCTATCGGCAGATTCAGTGGCCGAAATATTGGCATTGGCTGACTTGTACAATGCCGCTCAACTTAAGAACCAAGCAATTGAATTCATCAGCACGTAAGTACACTGCCCCCATGCCGTAATTGAACGCACCTCTGTAGACGTTGCTAACGATCAAAATATCTCGCCCCCCACGATTTAAAGACATGCTACGGAGGTGATTGAAACCGATGGCTGGAATAGGATGGTGAGAGAGAACCCACACCTTGTAGCTGAAGTTTTCAGAGCGCTAGCCCACCAAATTCCCGGAGTAGGACCAATTAGAAAAAGACTTAAGCATTCGTGAGCTCACAGATCCACAATGATCAATACAACTATTATCATTATTACCGCTATCAATAAATTAGACCACACCCCTTCTTGCACTACGGCATTGGCAAATCGAACTGCACTTCAGGCAATCACATTCATCGCGTCGATCACCCTAGCACACATTTTAAATATAAGCCAAATGAAACAAACCACCAAGACACAATAATAACGTGATATATAAGTTACTACCGAGCTAGAAGTGTGCACAGTTTTGGGATTTTTATTTCCCGCGATAGAACGATCCGTCGTCGCTCAATTGTGGTTCAGATAACATGACTGTTGTACTCGAAATGATGATTAATGGCATCAATGCCTTGCGCCTTGAAGGTATGATTATGTCTTGCTCGTATATCGTAGATTCTGGTAGCGTCTGGGGCTGCTATAGTTGGTGGATAGTAGATACCGTTGTTGCTAACGTTACATTCAACCAAGTCGGTTTGTTGCATATCCTGCGATGGTGGCTGTTGATGGTATTGCGGGTGCATATTGTAAGCTATATTGTTGTACGGCTGGTAGTTCACCTCTACTGCTTGCTTATTACAAGAAGCTTGCCGGCTGTGGTGGATACTAAATTCGCGATAGTATCCACCATGACATCCTGGATTAGCACTCATATGTCTTCCACCATCAGCTACAGGCTGGAGTGAAGGATCTGGGAACACTAACTCAACCGCCGGATATGGTTGGTACTCAAAAGTTTGCACAGCATCGGCTTGTTTCACCATATCATCGACCAATTCAGCTCTACTTCGTGCATTTGTCCTCTCCAGATCGAGGAACTTGTGTTTGTTAGGCGCCTGCTGATCATGATATTGGTCTCTCCAAATTTGAGCGGATTGATTTGTTTCTAACCCAAAATTTCTATTCATATTGCAATTGGTTTGCCTCAGTTGTTGGGTGACCGGATGGTTCAGATTGATACCGATAAGCATATTACTCCTCGATCGTCGTTCTTGAATCCTTCTGGGTTGATACTGATTGTGTGATGAACTTAGGTTTAGAATATGGTCTGTAAATGATTGCGCGCGCTTGGTTAGACTTGTAAACTCACCCTATAATTTGGATAGTCGCGTTTGTGAGCCGCTTTGATAAGATTTGCCTTCCGCACAAAAGGCTCCTTGTCAGCCGGTTCCAGTGATCTACTTCAATGGGTCAGTAGAGCATTCGAGCTAGATTTGTGTGATTGGGACATCAACTTGGAACTAACCTCCAAACTCGGCCCAGCGCCTTGCTAAGTAGTGCATTCTGAACGTTTGAGAACCTATGATGAAGTTCGCGCCTAATTGCTTGACCCCAGACCATAAAGGCATTCATTGGCCTTTTGGGTTGGTTCAATCGGTTGTAGTCGTTCATGAGACGCGATTCATGCTGAATCCGGGCCTCCTGCGCGATCTTGCCCAGCAAGCCGGCACCAACTCTCAGAGACGGCTCAGGACTGGATGGATCTATCAGATTGTTCTGTATCACTTTGTGTGATGTTTCAACAACCAACTTGTCAAAATCTCTATCACCCAATTGGTCCTTTGCCAGGGTTGATTTGTTTGAACGGTCACTATTCTTGCCCATTGCTCGTAGATGTTAAACTAGATCGACAATCACAATCCGCACTCTCAGAAATCACTGACAAACTCCGCTGCGAATATAGCCAAATGTTCCATCCAAAGAGCCAACAAGAAGTCGGGTGGAAATGAAACGATGCAAGTTCAAGAGGGGAAATCAGCCGATGCTGGCGAAATGGCGACCAAATTAGTCGGCAATCTAACCATAAACTATTGTTAGGTGAAGCTAAAAATGATTCTCAAATTGCATTAGGAGTTAATTTCGGCGTGCACCACTGAATGTATCAAGAGTCCGACACAAGCCAATGAAATTTTGGGCTTGATTTAGAAATTATAATCACTCTTGGCTGCAACACATTGATACATAACGTACTAGATCTCTCGACAGATATGCAATCCCTGAGCTTGGTTCATCCAAGAGACAATTTTCGCCGCTAAATCTCAGCTTGAGCGCCTAGCAAGTGAGGATGATCTGAGAGTGCGCCGCCCTCAATTCTGCTACAGCCTTTGGGTTGCGATTCAGGAGCAAGGATCAAGAGGGATAAACTTGGGGCTCGGCCGAATAGCGCTGAACTTATGATCAAGATATGATTAATTAAAAACTTGGGGCGGCCGACGCGGCGTTATGATATTGATAAAGACAGAGATGAGAAAAGTAGATATCTTGGAGAGCGACAACAAACGTTTGGTGGCGGATGAAGATAGAGGAAGGCCGACGGACCGGAGGCACTTCGAGCGATTTGCGACACGCAAAACTAAATTTGCTCACACTTGAGTCGTTTCCCCCAAAGATGTCCGCGAATCTATCCTGCATTGAAAGGCACATTATTTTGACGACCCTATGTCATAACATCCGGCATCAATCAAGTATTCGATCGCGGCTCGGAACTTAATCTTTAATCTTGGCCGCCAAAAGGAAACCCTGATTTTGTAGTAGGGCGGCTATATCTCTCTACGCGGCACAGAGCGATCACGTAGAGACTTCACCAGCTTCCGAGTTTATCATCTGAGCATTTCAGAGCTCGTATTAAGAGCTTGTATCAGTCAGATACAGATTGATATCCGCTTGGCTCGGCAGTCGAGAAAATTTGCTAGTTGGTAGCCATAGTTATGACCTGATGGGATGAATGTCCGCAGCACCGCTGCATACGTGGTGAGGCTCGTTTATTTCATCAGGACAATCGAGTTAGGAACAAACGCGAACAATTGATAGAGTGAAGGCCCGCATCTTGAAACTAACGCCAGAACGGGCGTGCAATCTAAGTGGCTCCATCAGATAGTTCCAAATGTAATTTAAATCTCATGAAGTTGAGCAGCTCCCAGTCTAATTCTAGCTAGCCAACATTGTCTTAAAGGACTGATTATCAATAGTATGTTTCCGATTCTACCCAACCTCGTGGCTGTCGTCTGATAATGAACTTCCTCAGCTCGTCGTAAATGAATATAATAACTCCAAACGGGATCGGCCAGAGCCACCACTCGAACCTGTTGGCGAAAATTATCTCTCTCGTTAGCAACGCGTCACACAAGTAGGAGGTTGGGATGATTCGAGAGAGTTGCACTTACCTCAATGGGTACATCCTTAATGTTGATGAAGTCCATTGTGAATAAGATAAAAATATAGCCAAACCTGTCTCAAACAGGATGCCAAAATTCAATACTTGATTGTCTACTCCTTGTTGCAATAGACTATTTCTCCTTGTCTTACAAACTAAAAGCACAAACCATTGGACCACAACGATGGTCACAAAAAAGGCCGTGTGGCAGGTATATTCGAGAACCTTTCGTTCGCTATAGGTCCATTCTTGGCCATAACTATCCTCTAGGTCGTTTATCGCCTTTGATTCCCAAAAAACTCTTATATTGAGCAACCTAGACATCCAAAAGCCACTCTCCATCATGATGACAGCGTAGACGAAAAAACCGGCGGCCGCCTGCATTACACCGATCTGCCAATATGCGAAGGATATCAATCTGCTATTTACCAAATTATCGCTCTTCACGCACCTTGGCCTTCGTTTCATGATGTCACTCTCAGCCTTCTCATATGCAAGTGATATAGCTGGTAGAACATCGGTACCTAGATCGATACAAAGTATTGTGACAGTTCCGAGAGCTTGTGGGATGCCAAAGATGATGAACATCAGAAACGGAGCTAGCTCAGGCACGTTACTAGCTAGAGTGTACGCAATCGATTTCTTCAAATTGTCAAAAATTATTCGGCCTTCCTCAACGCCAGTCACGATCGAGGCAAAATTGTCGTCCAGGAGAATCATATCAGCTGCTTGTTTTGTAACATCGCTTCCTGTTATACCCATCGAGATACCAATATCAGCCTTTTTGAGAGCGGGTGAATCGTTGACACCATCACCAGTTACAGCGACGATGTGTCCAAGTCTTTGACAACCTTCTACTATTATGAGCTTCTGCTGGGGTGAAGTTCGAGCGAATACTATTTCGTCATGATTAGCCAAAATATCGTCCAACTCATCACTGCTCATTGCTCGCAACTGCTGCCCATGAACCACAATCGCCTTGGCTTGGTGCTTTGCAACATCCTCTATGTTGATATCCAGTCTGGCCGCAATCTCCTCAGCAGTTTCTGAAGTGTCTGATATGATTCCAACAGATCTAGCAATGGCTTTTGCAGTGATTGGGTGGTCGCCTGTAATCATGATTATCTTGATTCCTGCGGTACGACATTTTGATACGGCATCCGGGACGGCAGCTCTGGGTGGATCAATCATCGACATGAGGCCCAGAAAGCGTAAATTTGATAGCGGGAAGTTAATACGTTCTGAATCGAATTCGTAACCGCGGGGGAATTTCGATCTAGGTAGAGGGAGGTCACATAGGCCTATGACTCTCTCGCCCATCCCTCCGAATTCCAAGTAAGCAGCGTTGAACAGATTGGACCAACGATCGTCGATTCGCTCTTCTCGACCCTCGCTCAATATTGTACTGCACATTTCCAATATATTTTCTGGAGCACCCTTCATGCAAAGGACATAATCACAATTCTCAAAGTCGTCATCTTCACTTACGAGCTCGTGTATTGTGATGTGGTACTTGTTGGTGGAATTAAAGGCTATCTCAGTTACCTTGGGATATTTTTTCCGGAACTTCATAACGTTTCCTACGTTGATCTCCATGCATTTGAGGATAGCAGCCTCTGAAGCATCACTACTACATGTTCGTTTTAGTATTGGCACTTGATTCTGATCGCCGATAAAGTCAGATCGACTACATAGACAAGCGCATCTGGACAGCTTCTTCCAGACAGGTGAGGATGTGTCAAATGCGATTTTTCCATATTTGTCGCCTATGCCCTCTTCACTGATACCGGATAAGCGTAGGCCCTTATCGATGTCATCTGACACAAGAACTGGACCCGAAACAGTTGTCTCGGCATCAACGACACGATTATCAAACCAGAGGTGTGATACAGTCATTCGATTTTGGGTCAATGTCCCGGTCTTGTCTGAGCATATGGCCGAGGTTGACCCGAGTGTTTCGACAGCTTCCAAATTCTTGACCAAACAGTTTTTCCTGGCCATTCTTTTGGCTGTTAGAGTGAGTGCCACACATACTGTCGGTAGAAGACCTTCTGGAACATTGGCAACAATGATGCCAATCAGGAAAACAGAAGATTCCAGCCAGTTGTAGCCCAACATAAACGATAGGATGAAAAATACACCCCCAGTGGCAATAGCTACGGATGTTATGACATGTATGAAGTGTTCAATCTCTTGAGCCATTGGTGTTTGGGCCATCTGTATTCGCGAGGCTAAACCTGCGATTCGACCCATTACGGATCTATCACCTGTTGCTATAACTATACCCATTCCCTTGCCCTCTACACAATTTGTTGACATGAAGGCTAGATTCTTCGTTTCTAGTGGTTCTTCATGGGTTGGCTCAATGACCCTAGCCTGTGGTCTAGATTCGCCAGTTAAAGAGGAATTGTCGACTTTGAATTGTGATGCTCTTATCACACGAAAATCTGCAGGTATTCTGTCACCATAGGAAACTTCAACTAGATCACCGAGCACGACCTCGTCCACCGGTATCTTACGTTTGACGCCGGATCTAATAACTGTTGCATATTGTGGTACAAGATTCTTGAAAGATTCCATGATTTGATCGCTTTTAGCCTCCTGGTAATAGGAGAAGATTCCTGTAACAACAACCACAAATACTAGTACTAAACCCAAGTAGAGATTGTCTGGAGATACAGACTCTGCTGTTGACACTTGTATAGAATATGCAAAGAAGCATAGGAACGCACCAACCCATAATAAGGTGGCAAAGCCACCGAAAATATTCTTGCAAAACTTGACCCATCTAGAGGAGGATTGGACCTCGGTAAGTTGATTTGGGCCGTCACGAATCCATATTTCGTGCGCCTGCTCCAACGTTAGTCCATTCGAAGGATCTGTTTGTAGTTGTTCTAGCAGCTGAGCTAATGGAATTTTGTGGTAATTGAACGATACCTCCTTTTTGAACTCCTCCAGATTGTTCCCCTTCTTCCATCTTGAATGTGCAACTCTAGCGCCGGATGTTTTCAATAAATGCTGATGAAGGGCATCATCACCTGAGTATATATGTTGATTTGTCGGAGAGATGGGCGAGGTCAATCTCATGGCACGTGGTCTACCATCAGCAGTAAGTCCGTCATCCGGTACTTCTGGACTAACTGCGAGCTGGTAGCTCCCAGTATCCTCGTCATCTTTGTATGGGCCCAATGGAGTATTGAAGTGTTGGAGATCCATGATGATGGAGAAGAGGATTGATGGCAGGTCATTTGAGTGAACACATTGACATCGACTTTGACAATCAAATCGTGAATGTCATAATGGAACTGAAGGCGATGATTAGATTGTTTAGTTTCGTCAATAGTGAATTTGAGTAGGCTTCTGGCTTCATGATCGTCGTCGATCATAGAGCTACAGGTACCCTGATGGAATATGGTGGAATGGATTAGATATGCAATAAGTGGTGCAACGGGGATGCAATGAACAAGTGCGCACAGGCACTCGAGGTTGAATTGTTCTGCAATAGGCGTTGTCAAAAATTCCGGGTGCGTGCAGCCCGGTCCGAGAAGCCAAGAACAGATACAATGCAATGGTTTTAACGATTTCGCTCCATCGTGTTTCTCAGGCAACAAACCTTCTGCGACACGCCTCAGTACTTGAGATGAAGGGCCACCGTTGAATTCTCTTTACCATGGTGATATCTGTCAATGAATCGTGTCAACCACGTCAACAAGATAGATAGCCGTGTAGACTAGTTATTAATGTAATTTTTATTCTCTTATTGTTTACTCATAACGTTTGAATGGGCTGCGGGATGCAGCTGAGGTGCACAATTCAACAATATTTATCCAACACTATCTACTCCTCTGACATGATCGCCTTTCTCTCCTCCTCCTCTTGGGCAATTTGAGCTAGATAGGGTTGCAAGTATCTGCCCTTGGTCATGTCCTCCTCGAAGCTAACCCATTCTTCCTGGGGAAGAGTTTTCTTCTGGATGTACAATTGGTTTGCACGCAATGACCTGTAGACCCTCTGGTCGTGTAAATCGGGCTGATCGATGATGAGGCGACGCTGGGCTTCGGCGACGGCTGGATCGACATTGTTGTAGCACCCGCCTATGATGTCATCGTGGTAGAGTCCGTATCTGTTGTAGCCGTCAGTCTTGAAGATCTGGCGCGCTAATCCCTCCGAGCGCTGCTTTAAGAGTCTTGGAATCAGGTAGGCCATGGTTCGATCTCTAGAAGTTGGTATATATATCTGGATGAAAGATTTCGATCGGGTAATTTCTGCGAGTTCGATGGCGCAAATACGGAGAGCGACCTTCTGCAAGCTCAGCTGCTTCAAGGGTGGGGGTGCGCAAGTCTGAAGGCCCCCGTCAACTCCGTTCACAATACGCCGCCGTGTAGATTCCAATTTATATTCCCTTGGTACCACACCATCGGTCGATTGTATTAACATCAGAGTCATTCTAGCATCAAAATGGATCTCGAAACCAAGGACAAACAAGAGAAGGAGCGTGATAAAGAGCTGGAGGTTGCGGCTAAGTTGGAACTAGAGGAGTGGTACGTCAAATATCAGGAAAAAATAGCCTCGATCAAGGCAGAGAACAGAAAGAGGGCGGAACCTCAGGAGGACGATGCCGGTGAAAGCCTCGAGTGGGATAAGGTTGTTGATCTCTGTGGATTTAAGTCGCCAAAAAGCGTGAAAGACACAAGTAGAATGAGGTCCATCTTGTTGAAATTGAAAGAAAGTAAGACATGATTCCAGAATCATATCAGTAAATAAATTCAAATTTATAAACCGACTATCTTCGGTAATTTACATAACTGGCCTTTGTGGCGGCATGGTATTCATCTATAACCTCCTTGACCACATCATGTGCGGAATCGAACTCCTCAAACAATTCGAAGTTCTTCTCCTCCCTATACTTGTCCATGAAAGCCTTCTTTTTTCTGAGTAGATTGAAGCTGCTCAACGTCCGCTCGAAGAGCGAAGCAATTGAAGTGTGATTGGCTAACATGAGACCAGATACGCGATGAGCAGTCTGAACATATGGCGATCTCTTGGACAGAGCGACTTGGATGCCCGCTGGCCCCCATGGTACAAATTGAGCTAGTTTCCTTTCTCTTATTCGTTGTAGTGATTTGTGTACTTGAGTAGGATCAACATCACCTTGAATAATGTTTAAAATACTTATGTAACAATGACCTGAGTTTCTATCGTTTAGGGGCGTTGAAACCATCATGTTTGACGGTTGAAGCAGTCGTCGCATTACATCTAACACAGTTGTGCGCCTAACAGCTGTCTGATCGCAATCCGTCGTCAACGGTGTGAAGCCAGTCATCAAAAAATGAAGTCTAGGTGTGGGTATGAGGGGCGCAATTAGTCCTACTAAATAGTTGTTCATGTAGCTGGGATATCGGAGTGTGGCAGTTGAAACAGACATGATAGTTGATATCAATGCGTTGATGTGACCTATGTCTGGGTTTTCGAGCTGTAATCTGTCGGTGGCAATTCTGTCAAGAGCAGTGTTATCTAGAACTACAACGCTATCTGAGTTCAAAATAAGTCGCTTCAGAGTTAACATGCAATTGTAGGGCTGAACAACGACATCACTTGAGTTGTCTTGATTCGGAAAGACCGAGTAAGTTTGTATCAATTTCTTTGGAAACCTCTCGGTTAACTTCTCCAACATATAGGATCCCAGCCCTGAACCAGTTCCGCCGGCAATCGAGTGGCACAACAGGAAACCTTCCAATGAATCACTACCCTCTGCCTCACGCTCAATAATATCGAAAAGGGTTTCTTCAATGTTTTGGCCGCAGGTGTATCCTGTGGCCCAGATGTTACCAGCTCCACCACCGTCCTTGTGCAAGAATATGTTTTCAGGATTATAAAGTTTTCCAAAAGCTGTGTTTTTGATGGTGTTGATAACACGAGGCTCCAAGTCGATAAGTATGGCTCTTGGTATGTAATGGTTATCATCAGCTTGGTAGAAGAAGACATCTTTTCTGTCGTTCTCTTCGAAATTCTCTTTGTCAGTCTGCTTAATGACACTGTTGGAAACTCCGTCAGGGCTTATGCCATGCTCCGCACAAAGCTTCTTCCAAAATTCGAACCCGATTTGATTGCCGCATTGGCCTAGTTGAAGTGTTATCATTTCTCTCGGCATGATTGGGTTGATTTGTGGACGTTGGGGAGTAATTCAGGTCTGTCTGTTTTGTCCGGCGCATCTAGTGACATGAGATGATATCTGACAGGGACCGGTAGAGGCACAGGTATTCTAAAGCTTTTTGTTGAGATGAATAGTTGCGACTGTTGCGTAGAAGCCACTCACAACAATAGTTAGTGAAACCGTAACTCATAATTGAGCTAAAAAGACATCTCGATCATAACTTGGTTCACGATCTGAAAGGTGAGGACTCAGTGTTGTGATTTTTTCCCTTGATATAACAGATGTTGCCTGCATTCTGTTTCGGCCTCACGAACGCTACGCGTACACGATGCATCATGTGGGCGGGCTGCTGTTATGGCGTTTTAGACTATCGACCACGAAGGCCAAGCTAATTAACTTATAGGATTGAATATGTCTGATCGATTTCGATAGAGACTGACTCACCAACCTGCTGACAAGGATGTCGTCCATTAATTTGGATCTGGATTTTCAGGATTTCATTCCGGCCAACAGCGGAGCAGATGGGATCGAGTCAGAGGTTCCAGTCAAAACTGCGTCGCTGAGTAAAGTCACGTCTGACATCTCACAAGTTAACAGGGACGCCAGATTAACCTCCAGTGTTATCCACAATCTCCCTCGAATACAATCAGACCAGATGTCAGCTGGTACGGCGAGCGAAACATTGGAGCCGTTCGTCTGGTTGGCTGGGAAGGGTAGTAGCAAGCATCAGAGAGGTGGTGGTTGGGGTCTTGGACTCCTGGCACAGTACTTCAATGTAACCACAGACGACGTATTGCAAAGGATTATTTGGTCTGCCTTACCGATAAGGAAATCAGCTATAAATTCGAGCGAGTTAGGCAATGCTGAGACAACAGCTCCCTTGACCGACAATCAACGATTGATCATAGATGATGATACGTTTTCACCTGTATCAAGCGATCAAGTGGATAGTAGCTCTAGGAGACTGAGACATTATTCCTACATAGAGAGCTTCATTCAGAGTAGACCAGATTTCTATGGACCTTTTTGGATCTGTACAACTCTAGTATTTTCAATCGCCGTATTCTCGAATATAGTCAATTTCATGCAACACAAATCGCGGCTAGATCAAGTAACAGGAAATCCATTTGTTGACAAGCTCTCGAATTTTTCTCAGGCAGAATCTATACAATCTCAGAGCTGGCACTACAGGGTTGAGGAACTCAACATGGCCACCACCGTAATCATGTTTTATATTGCTGTGATACCAACATTCATATGGTTCCTGTTTTGGTTCTACGGTTGTGCCAAGTACTACACCCTCAGTGAAACCATATGCGCCTATGGCTACTCCCTGTCACTATTCATTCCCTTGTCTGCCTTGCTCATGGTACAGGCAACTATTTTCAGGTATTTCGTCATCATAATGGCTTCTCAGATGTCTGGACTAGTTTTGGTCTTGTCGTTCATGCCGCTGGTTCAGAGTGGTCCAGATAAGATGGCCTCACGTAGCATACTTATCTTCATACTAGCATGTCATCTCGGATTAGCTTACATATTGCACAGAATCATGCTTGTTTGATTAGCCTTACTAGGCATCATCTCCTGAAGGCACAGTATCCCCACAGAATCTAACGAGGATCTGATCGGCGCTCAAGGCAAGGCGAGTAAATTACAGCAAGCTAACTCGACTTCTCGCCTCTGAGTTGAGATATCTGAACACAAATAAATTAGTTTCCAACCTATCAATCCTTTAACAACTGAGTCGTCCAAATGCGCCATTCAGGTAGATTATGATTTTGAATTTTCAAGGAGTGAACACCGATCAGATTGATTGAAGTTTCGGTTAATTGCGCCTTAGCATGAGAGATATTGGCTTCATTGAAATCGAGGAAACTTGTTGAGATTTAGCAAAAGTTGGGAAAGAAAATTCAACTTTGAGTGAAACGAAACAGCGCTCCCTTCCGGGCGTGCTGGTTTTATCCAGCCAATTCAGGTTACCTGTGTTGGCATACTTTGGCACCAACAGAATCAAATTGATCAAAAAGAGAGAGCTTTTCTACTCCAAACCTCTAGTTAGTAAGGTTGGCTCTCTTGCTTTGAGAGTTCGAGTTGGCAAGTTTAGCCTACAGAGCTAACGTTTGATTTTCTGAATAATTGTAACATAATTTCGGCCGGCCAAGCACTGTCGACAACTGCTGAGAGGGGTGCCTGGCCATATGATTGGAGTACAGCTCACCAGCTAATGGATTCCGACGGAGCGTTAGCCAAGAGACTCGCTAGTGATGCCTTTGCGTGCTCTTCTTGAATGCGTTAAACCTCCATCCAAGGAGCGACTTCATTCCCGTTAGCATTATACGCGTTATGATCAACATCAATGGCTGAAATAGCTCCAGTTCTAGAAACGAGCTCGGGAGATGACGCTTTACCATCGACCAAACTCAACCACCACAGATTGCAAGTTGGCCAGCTAGACCCAGCCCATCTAGGTGAGAGAGGTAAGCTTACGATTCCAGGGGGCAAAACAGTTTTTTAGTTCCGTTACGGGCAACTTGTTAGGCAGGAACATATATCAGAGCTTAATCAACTCCGAGGGAGAGCAGGAGCGAGTCAGAGGAGAGGTATCATTGGTCTAAGCTGAGAGGGTCTGAGCTGGATTTCTGGCCTTGGGTTAGGTAAACGGCCAGTTAGACTAAAGGTAAGGAGTGAATTTAGCAAGTTAGCCTGTTTCAGCTGGAGAGCGAAGGAAAAGGAGGCGAGACATTATACAAGCAAGTGGAGTGCGCGCCTTCTCTGGCTCGGAAACTGGACGCCCGGATCGCCGGCTCAGAAGCTAGCCCATCATTCAGACATTCCAACAGGTTTAGTGCTTGCAACCGTTGGCTCGGCCGTTTGCTCGATTGAAACTAGGCTCATCAACGAATAAGGATGAACTAGAGGAGAAGAAATGGAAGGAGAGCTCGAACAAATGGGAGAATTTTGACCACGACGTCAGCATACTTGTTCTTATATCCCTTCGCTGACCACCTCGAGCGAGCAATCAAGATCAAACTTCGATAACCTCTAGCCGAGCTCAATCTGAATACCCTTTTGGTCCCCTCCTATTGATTTATTCACAACCAAGTTTTGATACTTGAGCAAGGGAAGAGACAAGCAAAGATGCCTATGAACAAGATACCAAAACTGCGAGAACCTCGCGGGCCAATCGTGCAACAGGTGCGAGACTTGTTCCTAGAGCACGAGTACAAGGAGAGCCCGTCTGAATTTTACCTAGAGGATGTGCGTCTTATTGAGAACATGGATTTCTTGTTGCAGCGCTATGTAATCATGCAACGAAAAAACGTAGAATCGAGTGTCAAGATGGTGAGCCAGGTGTTGAAATGGCGAAAAGAGAGGAAACTCTACGAAATGAACGATCGCTACTTTCCACAGGAACTCACAATTTGTGGTGCTGCCTTCCTCTATGAGGACGATAAATTTGGCAACAAAACTCTCTATTTGAGGGCAAGCATGTGCAAAAATTGTGCCGAACTTAAGAACGCCATGAAAGATTTTCTGACTTACCTACTGTTCAAAATTGATGACAGTAAGGAGGGCAAAACGTTTGCTGTTATCATGGATCTAACCAACACAACCTGGACTAATTATGACTTGGACCTTTTGATGCATCTTGTCGCTCTACTCAAAGACTACTTTCCGGTCAATTTGGACTATGTGCTCGCAATCAACTTCCCTTGGATCCTCTCCGCAGCATGGAGTCTAATCAAAAGACTTATTCCTGCCGAGAAACGTGATGTTGTTCAGTTCATAAGCTCAGACAAAATTTTTCAATTCGTTGACAGAGAAAACTGCCCTGATTTTCTCGGAGGAACTTGCACACTTAGCTATCAATATGTAAACGACGAATCACCAAACGCGATTGAGTATTTGGCCCAACACTCAACCAAGTCTGTGTCAAAGAAACGTCTTCGAGAGATATTAACTCTGTTTAGCGACATTTTGCCCAAGGATCATATGCTTGCTTTAAAAAATCAGATGGAACAGTTGAAAGATGGAATCAAGGTTGATGAAAGCTGCGGAAACAATAACAATGACACCGATGATCTCACGAAGTCTACTTTGGACGTCAACAATTCGCAAATTTATCAAACCAAACAGTCAACAAAATAGATCAAGCAATTGGAGCAGATAAGCTCTCTCTGTAACTAGTCAAATATTCGCTGCATAATCGGTCCGAGAAGCCAAGTACAGATATATGAAGGACACACATATAGAGTATTGCAATCACATAAGAGGGAACTCTTACTGGGCACTTGTTTATGAAATACTTTCCCAGCATTCGAAGTCCCACGAGAACCCTACAAGTTGCTCTTGTTCTTCGGTAATCCAGAGAGTCCAGTCTTGCGTACTTCGTCCAGGAATTTGTTGATTTCCGGTGCCACCACTTCCGGATTATTCATGTGCAAATGATGAGTCCCATCTAGGGCTACATCACGGAAAATAGGACAGTTCTTTTTAAAAAGTTCATAATACTGCAAGCGTATAGACTCAGGTCTATGATAAGGAGATTGATTGGCTCTAATAATTAACAGATTTGGATGGAAGGGTTCAGCCAAGAATTGCAACATTAAATTGTCATCAGGCCTCAGCTCGATAGCCATGAATCTGAGACGCATATCACGAGTAAACGTATAGCCCCAACGCTGTTTCTTAGCACCTCTTTTCAACATGACCTCAGCCGACTCCTTAGTTAGGGAGGCCGAATGGCCTTCCATGAGGCGCCTAATTGCATCAACCTCACTGTAAACTGGCACTCTAATGTTTGTTGTGGGATCATCTTCATGGTGGAATTCACACTTGAAATAGTCGTCGATGGAGTTTGCGATGCTTATATTCCAATAGCGTGCCTGACGCGTTAATGGTTGAGCCAAGTCAATCGATATCAAACTTTCGACTTGGGTAGGATAGATACAGGAGTAGAGGAAAGCTATGTGAGCACCAAAAGAGTGAGATAAGAGTGTCATCTTATCCCAGTTGAGCTGCTGGGTTATACGTCTAACCTCTATGATAGGTGTAAATTGTGTGTACTCTCCTCCTGGAGGTTTATGTGAGCTGCGACCAACACCAGGCTGATCAATGGAAATAATGTGGTACAGGTTCGAGTTGTCCTCGTGATCCAGTAGGAAGGGTATGAGGCGTTCAAATGAACCGGCATTGTCAAGCCAGCCATGTAAGCAGAAAATCTTGTTGGGAGCATCAGATTTGCCCCATTCTAAACCTGCCACGTAACCATAAGGAGTCTTGAATTGACATTCTTTCGGTTGGTATCTATTTTTTAAGGATGACTCGTCCTTCATGCTGAGCATTTGGAAAGATCGCTTATTTTGAGTAAACTTTGCAAGATGGGGAATCTTAAGTCCTAGGACGGTGTTAAGATTTACGTAGCGTCTCTGATTGAACTCATGGATCAGCCGATTGGCGTCTTCGATCAGTGTTGGGAACTGGACTAATCTTGTTACGGGTTCAACCCTCAAAAAGTGTGAAGTGGACCTTCTAATGTGTAGGCTTGCTATAGCATGATTAAGGCTATTCATTCCGGGGAGCACCTGCAAGTCTAGACTAATAGACAGCGTAAGTCATGCGATACAATCTGATCAGGAGAGAGCGCAAGGGAAATTTTTCTCTATCGTCTGTCAATTTGAATGTCTTATCATGTGGAAGTACGCCTCTTGCTGAGTCCTGGATACAATAGTCCTAGTTGAGGTTAAATGTAATATTTTCCGACAACTTGCGAATCTTCACTTCTAGTCTCAAGTGTGAATCGCCAACTTCGACTCGACTTGAAGCAAGAGAGCCCGAGAAGCCAGGAACAGATATAGCATACTCTTAAGACAGTAGCGGCTGTTAGTTGGACGCTTCTCTGATTTTCGAGCGGTTTGGTTCATCAGCATTGACGTTTGTGCATCGAATGGTAAGTACAAGGTACTACGCACTTTGCGAAATATGTACTTTTGGTTTCGAATTTCGTAGATTGATAGTATGGCCCAGGTGTCCAACTAACTTGGCGGGAGAACGACTTCCAGCTGATGTAGACAATGGTCCGACATGCTGAGGCGAATGATAATTAATTTATGATATTATTTATTTATTTTCGTCATGAGTACACACAGCGTTCAGAGCACGAAACCTAAGTCGCCTTGACGAAATCTTCTAAATACAGCACAAAATCACTACAGAATGTCCAAGGATGGGCCTATCATCACACTCTCAGGTTCACCTGCGTCCTCCGTACCATCCTCAGCCTCACAGTCGTCTGCTTTCTCTGTAACTCCTGAATATATCAGAGATGATCGGAAGTTACTCGGAGGAAACCCTGAGGATTGGAGGCATCAAAACAAGTGGGCTAGATCGTGCAAGGAAAGGACTCTCGACTCTGAGCTTTGTCGGCTGATCAACAAGTACATGAGTTCAATGCTTTCAGATGATAAGTGTCGTCGAATGACCGCAATAGCCATTATGGTGCTTGCAGTATTCGGCTTGTATCATGTATTGATCTTTGTTTTGTAATGAACTCTTGAATCAGGGTATCTTCTCCTCCCGAACAGCCTGAGCAAGTCGACTCGACATCTATAGGCCTTTGTTAAAGTAACAGACAGAACTCGGGTCCTTACAGTTTAGTCTCAGTTCCGGTTCAATTTCGATCATAGGGAGGGAACTTTTTTGTGGGAAAATAGCACAACACATAGGTGTAGCAAAGACCAATAAGGTGCCGCATAGCACAATTTGTATTGGCAAACTTATCGCTGGATATCTTTTCAATATTCCCCGCCTCTCAAGGTTGTTCATAAAGATGGGAGGAATTACTGGAGCAGAGGATAGATCAGTTTTATGCTTGTTTTCCATATGACACCATAGTTGTAACGCTTTACATACCCATACCGGGGGAAGCCATCGCAATCCGAGACAGGACCACTTCTCGGATAGCCTTCTTTGCAGCGATCTTCGACTGACCAACTTTGTTGCCATCCGCATCGAACACCTCAATTCCATCTTTTATCTCTCTCTGGCGCATAAGGGGAATATTGATGCAATTTGCAGCAGCAACTGCCACAAATGGAACGAACCGACCGAGTAGAGGCGGTGCTCTCTTGACTAGCCTATTCAATCCGAGAGCGGTGATCAAAGCAGCCGAAGTTGCACTTAGATAAGAGACTCCAAGCTGTTCGATAGGTATCGGTGAACTACCGCTCCTGTTAGTGTAGTTGACCATGGCGTTGAAAGACTGATTAAACCACTGCCAGAATATCACCTGACGAGGAGTCTTGTAGAATGTAAGCATAGCTGCCGTAATCATCATGTTCATAGGAACTTGAGCCGACATACGACCGAGGATGAACATCTTTTCACCTGTGTCTGGGTGATAAGCTGAATCGTAAACGTGCTTGGCTTCCCAGAGTTTATCATCGCTCAAATCCGATAAGTCTTCTCCCGCACGATAACGGACTATCAAGTCCTTAGCATCCTCCAACTGTTTGTTGCTGCATAGAAGACTGCGTTTTCGGTTGTAGATGGTCAGTTTCATATGACTAACTCGCTCGTCCTAAATGGTTGAGTAACTTCCGAGGTAACTTACTTCCGAGGATCTGTTGTTGTAAAAAAGTGCAAGGCACGACCAAAATATGTGTTTTGGTCCCATCTTGGAACGTCGATGTTGATTCGCTGCTTCGAACTGGTCGGCTCCATAGTGGTCTGATCTGGATTATTGCTCAGTGTTTAAATCAACTTGTCTAGACACTAGGATGAGTCTTGATAAAAATCTTTTATTCCTCAGGTCCGATGTAGTCCAGTGGACCTTCTTCCGCAAACGACCTTCATGCTTCAAGCTTTTGTAACTATCAAGATCTCACTGGGGTTCACTAAATTAGAATCTGAGTGACCTTATCTGTGATTGATCTTCAAGAGCACTGGCTCATTGAAATGGATGGTCAACGCTTTGAAAACGATAAGATTGACTATTGTTTCTTAGCTTGTTGAAAATGTTGGTTTCCACGGCATCATTTGTTCATTCTAGTCGCGGTGCATTAATCACAAGAATTGTATGTACTCACGACAAAAGAAAAATAAATAGCATAACTCACAAACGCTAGCATTTATTTATGTAACCGTGGAGATTTTGGTTAGATCAAATCAACGATCCCAAGTGGGCGCGGTTTGATACTAGTATTTCTATGATGAAAGTTTAGGTGCTTGGGTTCGAATCTCGCAGGCGAATTTTGAGTTTTTGCCTCAATTTACATGGCCTGCAGCAAAAAAAGACCGCGCCAGCCAAGAGTCGAACCCGTGCATGTTGCCCGTGAGTGGTCTAGGCACAACTAAGAGTTTTCGTAAATTAGTGCGCATCTTGCCACAGAATGGCCTGATTCTGTGGGCAACCAAGAATAAGAAGCAGCCAGAACCATAGCCACTCACGTCACGTGGCGGCTTGGCGTAGTTGTGGGCGACGCTTGACAATGTACTGTTGGCTAACTCATAGCTTAAGTCTGCGATAGTCACGTGAATACGGGCGTCGCTTGGTTGAGGGCTGATGAAGAGAGAAAAAGAACGCAACTGAGACTTGAACCCGGTCCGAGAAGCCAAGAACAGATATAACTCAACTAGTGAATATTTTGTTCGAGACCTAGAGTTTTATTTTATTTTAGTCGTTATCTAATTTAGTCGTTTAGTACAGCCGGTGCCAAAAGTTCTGATGTCTCCGATCAGCTAGGCTGCAGGCAGGACAATTCGGGCCACGAATTTTTCGGTAAAACGCCAAGATAGGCGTCGGTCGGGCTCCTTCGTTCGGGTACAAATAAAATGGGCCAAAAATAAAGAGGGTTGAGATGCTGTCCCGCGGGTACTAAATTTTTCGCAAGATCCTGCCAACTGATAACCACATCGAAACTTTTGGCACCGGCTGTACATACTATACTTAAAAACATGGAACCCGAAGTTGGGTGCAAATCTAGCTTTGGTTTAACGCAAAACTTGTTCCACTTGTCAAGATCTCGTCCATGATGCAGTCAGTCATCGCTTGTTGGTACATCGTCAAAGATTCGTTTGTCGAGAGCAACACCAATTGTGTAGAGGCGCTTCGATGTCTCGCTAGCCCAGTTGCTTAAAAATTCGTCGTAATAACCTTTGCCGCAACCAACTCGTCTGCCATCACGAGCAAAGGCAACACCTGGCACTATCGCAAGATCTAGGTTGTTCTCAGCTGGTTTTGCGACCAATTCGCCGTCGGCCAATCTATCTGGCTCCTTGACACCATAATGATTCACAGTTTCTCGTGACAGCTCATAGAGTTCAACCTAACCATTATCATCCCTGTGCCCAAGCCATCGTGCGACCTCTTCCTCCTGACTAGTGGTATGAGGCATTGCTTGCCCGCTTCCTCGAAAGCATGCTGCAGAGTGGGGATTGTGTCAATCTTATATATCTGTGCTCAAGTATATGGCTATATTACTGGCCTCTAAATACTTGGAATGTTTCAGCAACTTGTTCATTACAGTCTCCGACTGCCTCCTCTTCTCAACCAAAGAAAGACCACCCACAAGCTCCCTTGCACGAGCGCGGAGCTAAAGTTTCTTTGTAGAGCAGATCACTGCTCGAGGTTATTATACAGACATAAATAAATCTATGAGGAGTGATTGATGGTTGTAACCTGGTGAAATTTGAGACTAACCTGGGTCTCGCAGGTTGTCAATCGTCAAAGTGGCTAGGCTCTCCCTATTTCACTAATCTGGCTAATTTATAGACCTCCAACATTCGAGCTAAGCTAGTGCATGTCTACCCCCTTTCAATAGGCGGCATGAATCCTGACCATTGATTCTGTTTTTTCTTTAATGTTCGAGGGCAAAACAAATAGCATCCACGTGGGTAGGTGATATGCCAAAGCTATCTTTAAAGTTTAAACCTCTCAATGCTGTCTCCCCCTATAATATCAAGACTTAGCTTTGACCCCAGATACCATGCCAACACAAATAACAGTAGAACGTTCAAGCGATCTGCGGCTCGAAGATACAACAGTCAAGTCCAACACAATTCATTCATCCATATCATCAAATCGACACGAGAGCAACATTATGCCCGTCACGTTTACATGGTATTTGTTCTTGGCTTTCCTGCCTTTCTCACACCATTTTATCTAAACCCAAATCCGAGAACCCTAGTACAGATAGGATTGAGAAGCCAAGAACAAACACCAGGTACGCAAAACGGTGTAAGATACGTCAGACTCTTACCTCTTTCTCGTCATAACGCGTGAGCACGTCTCATTTATTTTAGCCCATATTCTTGGGCATCATATGTTGACGTGATTTGAGTGAAAATCATCATCACACCATTATTGTACTTTCAAAACCGTAAATGCGGTTGATTGTTCAGATTTCGGATCTATAGTTTTGAGTGTCAATCCCGCTAAATCGACCCAAGAAGGCATTCGAATCATGAAGCTCACAGAACTACACCTCGCACTTTTTGAACGAAACCGTGACTATGAAATCCGTGAACCAAGTTGGAACTGTATTGTACTTTCACAAATCGTTTAGCGGCGAATGCGTAGATCTGTATAATACGATTGAAGTCAGTGATCCGATAACCGAGCCACTGAGCACATCCAAAGGATGATGATGATAGTCCGAGACTCGTGTAAGGGCAATGTAGCCGGCCAAACCCATCATCAGAATGTATGTCGTGTACAATAGGATTGGGTTGAGACTCCTTCGCTTGCCGCCAGCGTTCAAGCGTACCATTATTGGAATCACGTTGTTTAGAAAAAGGATCAAGTAGAGCATCGAGTAGAACATTATCGAGGCGTGTCCTATAAATCGATTTCGAGGCGACGAGTCAGTATTCCAGCATAGTTTCCACCGAGCCGTCTCTCACTGCAATGGCACTTACCTGACGGCCATGAAGTAGTTATGTAAGAGAAGTCGCGGGACCTCAGGTTATTATTAGTACAGGCGAAGTCCTCAATATACCTGTTGGTGTTTGCTTTAGATGTGCAATCGACGTCAGGCTGGCATCTTTGGAGAAAATGAGGTCTAAATCGGCCACACACTATCTTTCCAATACCTGTAAATAACATTGTAACTGAGATGCCAAAAAAGAACAATTGAAACTCACTGAAATGTGCGACGGATAGCCTCGAAACTCTAGGAAGATATCTGTCGCTACGGTTACTTTGTTGCTCACCCTTCGCATCGAGGGGTACGCGGCTAAACGCTTCCAAGTCAGATTCTTCGCCACTTTCATCCTGAGCTAGGGCAACCCGATCGCCTATCTCATCTTGAATATCACTGCAGTTCGAGTACACCCCATTTCCCTGTAGATGACGCCGTTTCACACTCTCCTGATCCCTGATCAATTCATGCTCCTCCTCTCCAGCCTCTTCTATCCCATTCAATTGCCCATCATCTGATACCTTTCTCCGCTTCCTTGAGAATTTTGTTTTGTCTGTCAACATTAAATTCCTTACTTGTCTACCCAGAACTCTATCACAGATCGAAATCAACAATCCTGGAACAACGAGGGCCACAAACATGAGTACCTTTATATCTATCGTATCTTGCTTATAGGGGTATTTTATAGAGCTATCATCACAGTAGAATCCGCGTCTTATCATAGGCTTGATATCGCCGTTCATTAGTAGCCCAACAGCGAAGAAGGCAACTAAGGATAGAGTTCGAATCGAAGGAATGAAAGCCATATGGAGAAAACTCTTGCTTTTGTTTTGTCTATCAACTTGAATCGGATCCGATTTATGCATCGTTCTTGGGTCAATTTGGGACGACGACTCTTCTCTCTACAAGTTTATCTGCTGCAGTCGTGCTGATTCATTGCGAAATACTAGAATAACCGGCTTTCAATAAATCTAATTCGGATGTAACTGTTCTTGGTTCTATGCCTTTTTTGAACACCATTATCAACACCTATGTGCGAAGCAAAAACAGACATCTGCCAGGTGTCCCGGTCTGAGAGTGTTATAACCCGGAAAAACATGCAATAATTGTAGGCTCGACCAGAGACTGTTGGTGACTAGGTAGCGAAATGATAGGAACAACCTATTTTGCGAAGCCAGTTAATGTGAGGTAGATGAATCATAGTGAGACGTGCTGCTCACGACTGAAATAAATAAGTGGAGGTTCAATAGATTAAAGCTTCGAAGGTTTGGCGATTCTAACGATTCGTCAAAGCCTCTCTGATTTATTTTTGTCGGTGTGCAACTCGGCTAAACCTGAGCAGGTTGATTGGCGCGGTTCTGTTCTCTCACACTCATTTCAGCTGGGGCGCTAGGCCACTTTGATTTAAGTCTGCGTCATATTTGCAGTACTTTGTTTTATTAAACAAACACACGATTAACAATAACTCACTAGCTTAATATAGATAACAATTCTTGAGTTTCAGAGTAAGAGTACAAAGTGTTATTATCTTGAATTGGGGAAGGCGAGATTGGGTCAAGAGCAAATAAAACACGAGTATTGGGCGTTGCTAATCGAGTATTTGAATGATGAAGAACGCAATACTCTCCAATCCCTTCTTGATCTTAGAACCAGAGCTGCGTTTCTTCGCCCGCTCGTCATCGTTACATGCGCGCTCTTGGCTATCATTCTGAGTGCCATCAGACAGTTCTCCAGGTGACGCCGACCGATGTCTCGTAGTGACACGTCTTTGACAAAATGCACCGCTCTCCGCATCGTTGATTGATTGGCGAGATCTTCGACCAACATTAGCTCGGGAAGGTGAGCGTGAGGCGAGTCCGTTTAATCTTGATGTGGTTGTGGTCTGATCCTGGGATGTTGGCGATGGAAGTCTTGGTGCCTGACGAGGTTGTCGTTCTGGCTGAGCGGCTGGAGCAGACTCGGCAATAGCCTCATCGTATCTTGGTGGCGGACCCCAATGTTGTGCTTCATCCTGACTCGAATCGGTCATGAGATGTAAAGGTGGGGCGGATGGTGCAGCCCTCGCATCTCCTCTGCTTTGATTGGGCATGACTTCCGTTTGCATCCGAAATTCGTTGTTACTAATCAACGGCGCAATCAGCCTTTCATACCACCATTCAAGATCTCAGTTAATAATAATCTTACTCTGATAACAAGGTCAATAACGAATAACGTCAACAATGGCTATCATACTCTTTCTTTCACTTAAAAATCTCACCTCATCTTGAGCTTTTCTTTCGAAGCCAACGGATTCCCTCTAACAACAACATTTAACAGCTCAATACTAGCCTAAATGAGACATAGTCGCGGTTCAACCAGAGTCTGGTCGATTTAATATGGGGCCAAAAAACAGGTGAACAAACTGAGTAACTCTAGCTGTGACGCCTCCATCCTGTGTGTGCAGTTCGTGGCACAAAACGCAGCGAAGAAGATCTCGAACACATCACTGGAAAGTTGGGGCCAAAGTAGTCTGGAGCCAGCGCATAGCGGTGTTCGCGCTTAGTGCCTAGACTGAACGGCGCCAACGCTCATAGGGTGAGCTTCGAAGAGATTGCACGTCACAGTGAGAGCACCTCTTTGGTTACCGCCCCTCTCGCTCAACATCGTCGTCGTCATAAGCAACAAAAAGACCCTTATCCTCCGATGCTCAAGGTTGGCTCCCTAGCTTCATCGAGTGTGGCTTTAGCTGAAGCGTATTGTTGTTGCGCATGCAAATTTTCAAGATCAACACGCTATGGTTACAGCTCAAGCATAAGACTTGGCACTGCTCGGATGAGAACGACTGCAAAATTTCGCGATCCTTCAAGGCTAACATTTCATTGTTCGCATCAGCTAACTACAATCTCGTGATCTTGAAATTCGTTAAGTTCGGCGCAGTCCTGCCCGAGGTTAAATCTCGCTACTCCTGAGCTTATTAGTGTAGGATTCGTACATACAGTCGAGGGTATTTCTAGGTCAGTTGGACTTGCTAAGACCAGCCATCAGACCAGCTTGAGTTGTCACCGAATTTGCTTTCTTCGGCCAAAGCAAACTCACGGATTAGTTCCTTTTGCTTCTCTGTAGGCTTCTCTGGCACATGAATCTTTATGTGTACATAATGATCACCACGTCCATAACTGTCCATCCTTTTAACACCTTTCTGTGGGAGCCTTATCCTTGCATGTGAAGACGTTCCTGGATTTATTGTCACGTGAACATCTTCATATAAGCCCTCTATTCTGATTGAGCCACCTAAAATGGCCTGACTAACAGATATCACAGCATCGGTATGAATGTCGGCATCATCCCGTCTAAAATAGTCACTCTTAGCAACTTTGAATGTAACATAAAGATCTTTGTTGTTTGTAATCCTCATTCTTACTGTCTGGCCATCAGTGACTCCGGCAGGCACTGGTACAATAACAGCTTTTTGCTGTAACGTTTGACCTTTTCCCAGACAAGTTTTACAGGGCTTATTTATGAACATCCTCGAACCTTTACAAACGCGACAAGTTGAGCGCAATAAGAATGGGCCAGTAGATATCGTCTCGGTTCCTGTTCCTTGGCAGTAAGGGCACTTAATTGGCCGGTGACCTGATTCACAACAACTACCGTTGCATACAAAACACACATCAGGGGTCGTAATATCAACCTCTTTCTCGCAACCAATAGCTGCCTCTTTAAATGACACGCTTAAAGTTATTTCAGACGCCTCACCGGTGCCCCAAACAGTGTTATCGTCGTACGTTGAGCGCTTATAATCTTTACCAAATTTTGTTTCGAACTCCTCGAATATCTTCTTGAAATACTCCTCTGGGTTGGTGAACGATCCACCAAAAGAGTCGGTGTTATTATAAGTGCTTTGATACTGCCATCCTCCACCACCACCACCGCTCGGGTTGAATCCACTGCTCGGATTTGAGCCTGAGCCACCTCCTAGATCATAGGTATGGCGCTTGTCTTTGTCGCTAAGCACTTCGTAGGCCTCTGACACTTCTTGAAATTTTGCTGCGGCTTTCGGGTCGGACTTGTTGGCATCTGGATGAAATTTCTTCGCTTTCTCATAATAGGCTTTCTTTATAGCTTTGGCGTCGGCGTTTCTAGCGACACCAAGTATCTCGTAGTAATCTTTGCGACACAAGACACGAGTCGTGTGTATGGAGGTCTTTTTGGAGAGGAGCCCTCGATGGCCTTCAAACAGGGTGATGTGTTGTGGGTTTCTAGATGGGCTCTGCAAGGTGTGGAATGAGCAACTTCTCGTCGCTCGTGATACTGACTTGTAAGCCGAGGGTACGCAGAAGATATTTGAGTGCCTAAATGATTTCTCGGTGATGTATGAGATCCTCCTTAGGGGTAGCCCTAGGGCTGTCATTTTCGTCGAATGAAGCAGTCAGGTGGATAATCAATGCGGCATTAGTAACTTCACTACCCTCGGATAAGAGTCTGGAGTTCCATGTGAGCCCTAAAGGCGGAGCACATGGTATTTCTGGTCTTGCGCGTGGTTTCTGAGCACTTCAGCGTGTTCTATCGCAAGAGAGAAAGTAATTTTCTGGCGTGTAATCCCAGACCGGCGATCGAAATTTGGATTGGTAGCCAGATCACTAGATTTACCTTCTTCACTCAGGTTTCCATCCCTATGAAGGACAAGGCGCAGCACGACTTGGGACCTAATGCGATCCTTGAGAATATGAAGAAGAACGACAAATTCATCGGGGATATCCTAGCCCCTTTCGAGCAGGCCCTGGGGATGAAGTTTAACAAATTTGACAAGCCAGAGGATCCGAAATTTGTTGAGCCGAAGAAGAAAAAGAGCCTAAAATTTCAACTGATGCAAGCGGAAAAGAAACAACAGAGGTTGCAAACGATGGATCCAAAGAAAGCAAAAGTTGTTCACTGGAAGAATGCGATAGACAAGGCACGAGGGATCAAAATCAAGGATGATCCAAAGACAATCAAAAAAGTGATGAAACGAAAGCTCGACGAAAAGAAGAGACATAAGAAGAAGTGGGCTGAAAGAGTTGAGAAGCAAGAAGTTGCCAAAACTATAAAAGAGAAAAAGAAAAGGGAGAGAATCCAGAAATCGAAGGCCGACAAGGGTAAGAAAAAGAAAAGGCGTTGAATAATTGTCCCTTGTTGATGTGGTGTCTCATCGTCTTGTCGAGGTCACGTAATTATTGTACTGGATTCAGATGGTTTTGTTGTGTCGGCTAGAAAGGCAGTGCTGGTTTCTTGATAGAGCGCGCATAATTCTTCAACCTGCGCCCACGTGTATCAGATTTTTGCGTTCGGCATTCGACGAGAATGGAAAGCAATTTTATAAAAGAGAGAGTCGTCGTTAAAGAACAGCTTATCAAAAAGAACTTGAACTCCAATCAGAGAACTCTTGAAACCCCGGGCCAATCGACATCATGTAGCACAATAGAAAACCCACAGAAGACGATCTTGGTTTTCGAAGAGTTAGTCAATGAAAAGCTTAAGCAAGATCTCGCCGATATTTCTAAGCGTGTTGACACAATTTGTCAGACTATCGCCGATTATCTGAAGGTCAAATCCTCCATAAACATAATCAAAAACAATCCACGTGATGTCCGCGTTCAAACAAATCTCGGATGCAATTTCTATGCTCAATGCCATATTGCCGACGCTTCTCGCATCTACATCTGTGTGGGTCAAGATTACTTTCTCCACATGGACCTGAAAGAGGCCTTGAATATGATTCAATTCAAGGAGAAGCAATGGACTGAGCAACTCGATATTCTTCAGGAAAAAGCCTCCAATATCAAAGCATACATTAAGATAGCATTGGAGGTGATGGGCCGTTTATATGAGAATGTCAAATAGAGGGTCTAGTTTTATTCATCTCTATACTTTACATGAGTGTTGATTAAATCCACCCGTGTCAATTGATACAACAACTTTTGCTCAATATCCCTTAGAGCTTCTAAAGTTACTATCATAGTTTCGTGCTTGCACATCGAGAGGACGTTGACTGAATAAGTTGGCATGAGGTTGATATGGGTCACGTTGTAACAAGCGTTCTGAAGCGCCTCGGGAAACTCTTCACGTTTGTCTACGATCATTATACTAGGGCCCCATCGTCGTTTCTCGAATTCTCGCTCCAACTCGCTTGATTCGATCACGGACTCGAGTGTGTCGATGCTGTCGACAATCTTTAGATCGTCCTGGGCAAGTTTGATTGTGAGCATGGCTGATAGCGAACTCACCATATGACTATGTGGTTTTATCATGAATCCCGTCACTGGTCCTCTGGGTCCTTTTGCCCAGCCACCTTTGAGAAAGATGGGCGAGTTTACGGATCCGTGTCTTGCGCGACCAGTTCCCTTCTGAGGCCAGGGTTTTCTAGTTCCACCAGGTAGCTCATTCCTTGTGGGCATGCAAGTGTAATCTATATTTCGGTAGCTCTGCTGCCACTTGATGATTTCAGAGATATAATCTATACGAGGAAAGACTCCGAAGATCCTGGGGTGAAGTTCGACTATATCCAATAATTGACGCTCTTTTCCTACGAAAGTTTCGACCCACGCCTGTCGAGGTGGGGTGACTTTTGGATTGAAAAGATGGGTGTGATTAAGCTGAAAGTTGGCCAACGATCCTAGCCTCAAAGCCGGAGTCTTAATAATATTTGATGCAGCCATGGTGATAATATCTGCAAATCATAACCTCATAGGCAGTAAATATGGACACGAGTTCAATTTCACGGAGTTCATTCCAGAGAGCACTGAAACTGAGCGATCCAGAAGACTGTCCGACGGCCACGCCCTCTAGCCACTGAGATACCCTTCACTCGGTCCGCAGGCAGAGGGCGTCATGCGTGTGCTTCGGACAACATTCCGGCCTGGTGCCCGAGTGCCCGCCGAAGTCAGACACGCCCCTCGACTCACAAGCCAGATGAGGGCTCGTGTTGTTTTTGTTCCCATTGAATTGATACCTGTATCGCGTTTATCCGTTATATAATTGTGAGAAAATAAGATGAGACGTTCCAACTTGACCCAATTCAGACTCATGCAACCCCTCATGAAGGGCCACGCTCTCGAGTTGGCCAGCTGCCCGCCGAGGCGGAAGACGGAAATTACCATTCTATTCAACCAGTTTGGGCCTCAAGCTTCGATTTAGCGAGGGATTGTATGCAAAGGAACAATCTAACATTTTAACGACCGCCACGATCGGTGGGCGTTACGGGCGCGATTGATGTTCAAGTTGAGTGGCGGCAGCAGCAGCAGTAGTGGCGACAACAATACTGTCTAGCTACTATTGACATCTGCGAGTCGCTAGGTGCCCCTGGAATCCATGTGGGCGCCGCTGGGCGCAGGCGTGTTGAGCGCACTTCTCGTTTCGTATTCTCGTCAGCGGAACAATCGCCGCCGCCGCCACAACCAGCGATGCTCTTTCCTCTAGCTTCCGCGCTTTAATTTTGCGAGGAGCCGCAAAGCAAGGCTTCAGCTCGGAGCGAGTAGCCTAATTGTTAGCAGTAGTTGTTTAGTGTTGCGGTGGCATATGTATAAACGGCATGTTTTTGTTTGCAACCACGAGAATGGATTGCATTTGTGTACAACCGTCATTGTGAGAGTTCAGCAAGTCTAGTAATGGAACAACGAGCCGAGTCAAGTTGAGCTCGCTGGTTGAAGTTGCCGAGCAGGATAGTATTTATTTTGAATTTTGAGTAGCCTTTGGCTCCCAAAAACACAAGAGCTGCGTCACAAACTCCAGCGAGCAAGTATATTATGCGATAAAGTATTCGTCAATGAAGGCATTCAGTGAGCAAAGATCAGCAGCTCGTTGGGCGACATAGGAAGCATAGAGCAACGAGCAAAACGCCCGCAACTGCCAAGACCATAAAAGAGCGACGAGTCCACTGCGAATCAAATGTCAGCCAAGGCTCTGGTGGTTGAGCCGATTAGCGACTAATAGTGGCCTTTTAGTTGTTCAAACACCTCCATTCTCAGGTTCAACCGAGAGTGTCAAGTTGGCTGGCTTAGGTTTCGCCCTTGGGCTGTTGGATGTGGGGAAGTCTGATCGGCCGAGAGGGTGGAGCTGGCTAGTTGTGGAATCAATTTACAGCTTTCAAGCTCCGTATTGCCATCCTATGGGCTCGCATTTGGCCGTGGCCAACAGGATCACAGGTGGTTTTTGTGAGCTTGCCATGACAAAGCGAGCGAGCGCACAGAGAGCGTTTGGCTAGTGCGTGTTTGTTGTCGCCAGTTAGTTCCACTTTCTAGCTCTGCCGACGCAAACACTGGAATAATAAACATTAGACTAGCTCTTTGTATGATGCTCCTAATTTAAGCCAACGAACCGAAGAAAGGAGCCGGCCAATTGCGTGTGTGTAAGCCTGTGAGAGTCGGGCTGGAGCCGGCTTAGGTGAGCACCATTAATCAGGCGCATTGCGGCTGGAGGCGAGACGAGACAGGGGGACACGTGGTTTTAGCGGGCCGATGTCTGCATCTGGCGAGGATGGCGAGCTTGCGCCGGCGGCTAATGGAGAGCCCCCGGCTGGGTGCCAGCGCGCCCACCGCCAGCAGGCCGATGAGCAAGAGTCGGCCAAGGAGCCAGCGCGGCACCATCACCATCATCATCGCCACCACCAGCACCACCACCACCACCACCATCAGCAGCAGCAGCAGCAGCAGCAGCACAGCCAGAGCCAGCACCAGCATAGACATCGCCATGATCACCAGCAACAAAGCACCAGCCAGCTGAGCGGGGGTGCCAGCGTCCGGCTGATTGATCGTGGCGCGAGCTCGCGCAAGCCAGCCCAATCTGGCGAGACCCGCGGGCCCCCGGCTCAAGTAGCCTCAAGCGAAAGGCTCGCGGGCCAGCAAGACAGCCGAGCGACGCGGCGGCAAAGTCCCCTCGCCGAGTCCCGCCGCTCGGCTTGCAACGCCAAGACCGAAACCGAGACCAAAGCTGAAACTGAAACTGAGAGCACCAACACAACCGAAACTGCCGCCGCCGCCGCAACCACAACTACAGCTGCCATTATCGGTGACAACCAGCAGCTGCAAACGTCACATATGGAGACGGATGACGACTTTGGACTGGAGCGGCTCAGCATGGCCGCAGACGGGCAGGCTGCCTGCGAGACGGGGGCCATTAAGACGCGAGTTAGAAAGGGCGCGCTTAAGAAGCGACACATCTCCTTGATAAAGAATCACCGATTTGTGGCCAGATTCTTCAAGCAGCCAACCTTCTGCTCGCACTGTAAGGACTTTATTTGGGGCGTTGGAAAGCAGGGCTACCAGTGCCAGTCGTGCTCCTTTGTGGTCCATAAGCGATGCCACAATTTTGTTAACTTCGTTTGTCCCGGTTTCGACGAGCACGTACAAAATATGACCAAGCTGTCAAAGTTTAAGGCAAACCATGAGTTCCATGTACACTCGTTTGGGTCGCCAACCTTCTGTGATCACTGCGGCTCCTTGCTTTACGGGATCATTCATCAGGGCTTGAAATGTAGAATATGCGATATGAATGTCCACAAACGATGCCAAGCTCATGTGCCCCCTTTATGCGGTTGCGATCACACCGAGCGGAGGGGTCGCCTCAAGCTCAAAATCAAAGTTGACTTTGAGAGTGGCTGCGAGATTTGCACTGCTCCAACTGCTGCTACCGCTACTCTGGCCCAAACTAGCGCCACTGGTTCCAATAGGAGTGATAAGACCACTAGCCGAGGCGGCAGCGGCAGCGGCGCCAGCTTAAACTCGGCCTCCAGCTCGAGGGGCCAAAGGCAACACGAGAGCCATTTCTCAATTGCAATAGAGATTTTGCAAGCGCAAAACCTGATGCCAATGGACCCAAATGGCCTCTCGGATCCATACGTCAAGTGTAAGCTCATTCCGGAGCCTCATCACGCAAACGTCAAGGGTTCGGGCCAATCCGCTTCCCTGTCCGCCCATGCGCCACCCCAGCAGGCGCTCAGGAAGAAGAAAACGAAAACCATCTCGAACAACCTGAATCCAGTTTGGAACGAGCGGATTGTGTTCGACAAGCTGACCAGCAGCGATCGAGACCAGCGCCTCCTAATAGAGGTTTGGGACTACGATCGAACCTCGCGAAACGACTTCATGGGCTCCTTCTCCTTTGGAGTGAGCGAATTGATTAAGGTTGGCCAGGTTGAGTCTTGGTTCAAGCTATTGTCGCAAGAGGAGGGCGAGTTTTACAATGTTCCCATTGATCCGCGCGCCCAAGGGGGCGGCGCTCGACATTGCGCGCCCTCCGCCCTCATTGACAAGTTTGATAATGTTATTCCGACAAATGAAAATGCCAACCTCCATCAAAGGGGACTCGCCGGCTCCTCTAGCACCTCGGTGACGGATTTCTCCTTTCTCCGGCTCATTGGAAAGGGATCCTTTGGCGTGGTAAGTAGTAATGGATCGTAACAAGCCTTGCGAGCCGCCCATCCAGTCGATTGTAGCTCGCTGCCGGCGCGCGATTCAATCGAGCGGAATATCGTGCTCTCACTTAGGCGAGCTCTAGAAGCTTAGCCTCCAGACTCTCTATGGCGGAAGAGTTCGGCCTCTTGCACCTCCTTTGCCTCCTTAGCCAGAGCATCAGCTTGGCAGATTTTGAAAATTTTTTAGCCATCAACGAGCGGCGAGACGGCACAAAAGTCGCTCTCTATTTAACCCAACAAATTCAAACCTCCAACGCTCACATTAGGTCCTCTTGGCCGAGCATCGTGATACAAAGCAACTGTATGCAATCAAAATACTCAAAAAGGATGTCATAGTTCAGGACGACGGGATTGAGTGCGCGATGGTCGAGAAACGGGTGCTTGCCCTAGCCGACAAGCCGCCCTTCCTGGTCCAACTGCACAGTTGTTTCCAAACAATTGATCGCTTGTTTTTCGTAATGGAATACGTAAACGGTGGCGACCTGATGTATCAGATTCAACAGTACAGACGCTTCAAGGAGCCAGTCGCCCGCTTTTACGCTGCCGAGATAGCGATTGGCTTGTTTTACTTGCACTCGAAGGCTATCATTTATCGCGATTTGAAGCTTGATAACGTGTTACTAGACTGGCAGGGCCACATAAAAATAGCAGACTTTGGCATGTGCAAGGAGCACATATACAACGGCTTCTATGCTCGCACCTTCTGCGGAACTCCAGGTAAGTGTTAGCGCGCTCCGGGAATCCTAACATCGTAATCGTTTCACTGCTGTTGGACGCTGTTTTAGGGCTCAAGTTGCGCGCTCGAGCTTGACTCCTGACAGCCCGTCATGGGTTTGCCGGCCGGCGCTCGATCCTTCTAGCTCCGCTGCCCTGGCCGCCCACCCGCATCCGCTCGTGACCGCCGATCAGCCGCAAGCAAGAGGCCAGGTGCAATGCTCGTGCGAGCTCCAATTGCGATCCGAGCTCTATTATGATTGGAAACCACTTACATAACAGGGGCTTGTCACGAAGCCTCACAAGCGAGCGCGCCTTTCCTTGCCGCCCTCCTTGCTTGTGCTCGTCAATTTTGGTCAACTTGAGGGGGCCAAAGTGGACCCAAATGGGGTTGCGCGCAATCCCGCCGCAACAACTCTCAAGTCGGCCGAGAGGCCAACATCTTGCAAGACAGTCACGCAAGATTAGCCCTGAGGTGGCTGCCTGGTAAAGCTGGCGGACTTTTGCGGGGGCTAGGAGCAAGTGCAGCGTTATAAGCGGGCGGCAAACTCGGCCAGACGGGCAGAACGTCGATTAGCTAAAGGGGCTACGTTGCTCGCGCGCGCGGCCAGAGAAGGAAGCCGACTTGCCAGCCAGACAAACCGACTGATTGAACGTCAGCCAGCCGCTTAGGCTCTCACCTGGCGCACTGCTGAGCTCATCCAGAGTGCAAAGCTGATTCTAATCTCATTGCGTCAACTCGCGCGGCGCCATTATCGCCCAGAGCTGGCCTAGTTTTGGCCCGATCACCGCCTGGTTGCCAGTGAGTACATTTGATCTGCTTGCTGCCCATCTTGCTCCGGGCGCCAACTCTTGAAATTGGCCACTCCAGAGGCGACTCCCTAATTCGTGCGCAAAGGATTGTCGCCAAAGGGCGGCAGCCAAACGAGGGCGCACGGATGGAGTGGTGGCCGTCTTGCTTGGCGGCGGCGGCGGCGGCGGCGGGTCATTTGTAGGTCGGCGGGAATAAATTAGCTCGCCTGCTTGGCTTCCGCGGCACTGAGAGCTCGAGCAGGAAGTTCGTGCAACTCCTCTCTCAGCCTGGAAGTGGCGGCTCCCCTCTGCCGGCAGGAGGGGCGCCACTTGAGACGGGCGCCGCGGAAAGGGGGCCACCCTGAGGGCCCAATTAAAACAACCAAAGCCAGCAATTGGCCGCAACCTAACGCCAAGGAAACCACCCAAAAACACACCACCACCATCACAGATTACATAAGTCCGGAAATCTTGCTCTACCAGCCGTACGGCAAATCGGTCGATTGGTGGGCCTACGGGGTTTTGCTCTACGAGATGCTCGTTGGCCAGCCGCCTTTCGATGGCGAGGACGAGGAGGAACTTTTCATGGCAATCTTGGAGCACAGTGTCAGCTATCCCAAGTTCATGTCCAAGGAGGCGAAAGACATTTGTAAGGGAATGTTGAACAAGAACCATAAGGAGCGGCTTGGTTGCGCAAAATTGTAAGTTGAGCTCCCTCGATGGCTGGACCAAACGCCCATAGGCGGCCACCTATACTCTCGTTGCTGCCGCCTCGGCCGCGCTAGCAGCCTGGCCCCTCAGAGACTGAACGGCCTCGTTCACGCCCATCGCGGATCAATATTCATGCGGACAAGGAGCTGAGGCCAGCGTGCATTTCGGTGGGCGCCAGAGCCAAGCTGTTAGTTTAACGGGCCAATAGTGCGCAATGGCGCCTGTTCGGCCATGTCAACAGTAAACCAGTTTGGCTCCGCCCCCATTGGCGCCCATCTAGCTGAAGGCGCGCGTGTTCCACCGGGAGGTCTTTGCGCGGATTTGCCGGCTGCTTGTTTGCTCTTGCAGGCTTGGCATGGGGATTGGGCGACTAAGTTTGTCGTTTGGCGATAATTCCGCTGGCTTTCGATTGATTTGCCGCGCTGGCGCCACTAACACCACCATTGGCACTCCCCTTTCTCGCTCCCTCCAAAGGCCACCACCCAATCAGCCCGCACCTGTCCAGCCAAACTCGCCAGCTCGAGCATGCCTGCCTGCCTGTTTGGCGAGCAAGGCAAACACCAGTGGCAGCAGCGACAGCTCAACTCTTGTCTGGCCAACCAATTATACCTGGGCTCTGCTCCACCTGCGCCCGGCGGCAGGCAAGCTAGCTGGCGAGCGCCGTTAATTCGCCCCTTTGGCCCGTTATCATGGCTGCACGGTGTCGCGTCGGCCGCGAGCACACAATGGGCCCGCTAGCTTATGTGCCGCATCCAATGGCCGCCCCCGCCGGCCTTGCTCCTGCCGCCCTCTGCGCCGGCCAAAACGGGGCGGTAGCTGCGGCTTTGGCCCCTGCTGCATAGAATTGGCTTCAGTGCAAACGCCAACCACCAGCCAACACTGGACAACAGGCGCCCCTGAGCTCGTTTGTTTAGAAAACGAGCCCCCTTCTTTCCCCTTCTGCCCGCCTCTATTCTCAATGGAATCTGGCCGATGGTTGCACCTGCCTTGCTGGCGGCTCTGCTGTCTGGTTGGTCGCTCAAATGTGCCGATAATTCAATATCATGCAAATCGGAGCCTCAAATTTGGTTGGCTGGCTCGCAAGCAGGGCGGTGAGCTTTGGGTGGCCCAGTTGGTTGATCAAATTGAGCTCCATTGGCCTTGCCGAGCGTAGCTATGCAAACGCGCGCCTCTGAGCCTCCAGGGGCCAACTGTAGCAAGGAATGACGTTTTCGCCCAACCTACATAAGCTCGTCCGTACTTCCAGGGTCCTCGTTTGGTTTAGTTGGGGAGGCCTAATGGGCGACATTATCGCACGGCCACCGGTGAGCCGCTTGCGCTGCTGCAACTGGAGCAGCTTGAGTGGCGGCATGATTGTCAGACTCCGGCTAGGTGCCGGACCGAATAATGGACCATCCGAGACGATGGCGTCTTGGCGGAAACGAACCGGCAACATTGGCGCGCCTAAATTTTCGCCTCCTCGACATAGTTTGCTAGCGCGAGAAAGCCAAAGCAAACAGACAATCTCCTACTCCAATTCTAGCTTTTGGCTGGCGAGAGAGGGGAAATTGCTACCATTGATTATTCAATGCTCGCTCGATGGTTGACGGCCAGTGGTTGGTGGCGGTGGAGAGGGTTGCGTTTGGCGCTAGTAGAAATTATGGCCAAACGAGTGGAGTCAGCCGGGACCAATGGCAGGCTGCCTTGTTCTTTTCGCCACTCTCATTACGAGTCGAAGTGATAGTAAGATGGATCTTGGTGCGCGCGAGCGAGATTGACCCATCTTGGCTGCTGTTGTCGCTGGTTCTACCGATACCAGTTAATGGATTGGCAGAGCTCGCGGTGGATCTTTGGCGCCATGTTAGCAAACTCTATTGCCTTCTGACGAAGGCAAAACGTGTAGCTGCACAAAAGTTTCTCCAGCTGTAGCTTAGACTCTCTCCCCCTAGCTTGAGTTTGCAACAAACTAGGCTAACCAAAGTGCACGCGATTGCTCCTGTGAAAGCCAAACCAGCAGCCCGCCAACTCCTGAAAAAATTCAGACCCATAGGCTGGCATGTGAACGGCAACAGGGGTTTAGATTAAATTGGATTCAATTCAGGCCCAGACAGGACGGGCCCGCTTTTCGGGAATTGAGCATTCAAAATAAGTCCGTTTAAGTCGATTGGATCGAATTAAATTGACGACTACGGTTCCAAAGGGAACTCTTATCATTAGAATCGCGATAGGACCTCCTCTCGGCCATCACTAGTCGCCATGGCGCCCAGTCATTAGTGAGCTCATTCTGCTCCATCTCGGCTCTCGTCTCTGCTCGCCTAGGCGTCTATCGTTCGCCTTGCGACAAAAGAATTCTGTAATGATTATCCGACGGCAAAAGCCTCAAGATTGCGTTGCACGATGCATCCATTTGTCGCGGTTGCCATGAGCTCCGCGATTCATCCTTGCACTAGTCTTTGCCTTGAATCAACTCGGGCGCCTACTTGCAGCCATCTTCAAGATTGAAGCCCGACTTGGTCAATAACAATCTTGTTTGCCTAACAGAGTCTCGACTGGAGTAGCTCACCGCACGCTCGCTATTTTTGTGGGCTGACCATCGATCCTACAAATACATTTGATCGCTAACTTATTCCTCTATTGACCCCCCTCTCTCCCTCGACCCATATCCCTCACCTAAACGGCTAATCGGCCCAAATAGAGGAGGAGAAGCCGGAATAAGGAAACACCTCTTCTTCAGGCACATCGATTGGGACAAGATTGCAAACAAAGAGGTTCAGCCACCTTTTAGGCCCAGGATTCGCGATCGGCTCGATGTTTCAAACTTCGACAAACAGTTCACTGATCAAAGGGCCGAGTTTTCGCCTACCGATGAATCAATCATGATGAACATAGACCAATCAATCTTTGACGGATTCTCCTATACGAGCGAATCATTCACACATCCAGCCAACGATGATGAAGAGATTGTCTTGGCGCCAGAGCACGATGCTCGGGAGACTCTATCAGTACAAGAATCAGAGGGGTACTAGATTGGGCCAAAAGTGGTAGCTTGTTGTTAGTCGATCCACAAGAATAATTTATTTGTCCATCCGACAATTCAATCAATTTGTTATAGAGCTAGTGTTCCATCTCCGAGTATGTCGTGCAATATATTCAAAATTTTCCAATTCGTATCCATAAGTCTCACACAAGTTGCGAACAGTCCATACCACAGCCAATATGCGATCTAAGCTTGCTACACTTTTTTATAACCATTAAAAGCACAACGTCTAGTATAAGTGTATCAGTTTGAATAGAAATGTAGGAAATGTGATCGAGCGATTGGAGGGAGGCAATTCCTAAAATGTGTTGGCATCGTTGAAAGATTCTGAATATTGTTCTATGAGACCGAATTCACCAAATCCATTTCCGTCCATCTGTTAATTTCAACTTGGCTTGGCACTATGAGTTCAAGTTTGAACACGTCCGCCCACTGACGGGTATTTCAGTATATGGAGAAGATTGTGAGATGCTGTTGATTGGTAACATGGATGAAAAGCGGCAGTTTTCGAGGTTTGTTAGTAGCAAACTTGGGCTGCCTACGAGTCTACCAGAAGAAGTACAGCTTCATAGTTGAATTGCCTGGGACGTTTTAACCTCATGTGATTTTTCGTGAGGAATAAATCGAAATGACAGCATCAGTGAAACCTGCCACTAACGAAGCCTGTGATTCGAAAAGAGCGACAGTGGACCGAATTATTAGAATTTAGCCATTTATGATGTTTGGAACAATTGAAGTCGGTTGAAAACTTACTTTCAGGGGGTGAAAGGCCAAGCAGCTTACTGTAGGATTATGTCTACTAGTGAAAAAAGTGTTGTTGTCCTGACATTTGATAACACATCCAGCACGAGAGGTTCCGTCCAGATTGTAGATCTTGATTCCTTGGCCAGATTTCAATCCACTGTATCGTGTTATCTGAGGTTAGGTGCCTTGATCTATCTGATCATGTACTGGATGATGTAAGTCACTCAATCAAATACTTACCAAGCAAACACATCCGCGTTGGGATGGACGCTCATAACGCTCATCTTTTGACCAACATCCACACGTTTAACTGATGTCGGAGCTCTCTTATCCCAAAATCTGACTTCGCCACCAGAGTCGCCGCTAACTAGGTTGATGTGTTTCTCACCTGGCTTGAACATGTGCAAAGTGAGAATCTTCTCCGAGTGTTTCCTGAATGTGAACGTCCTGCAATCAGTCTTCTTCAATCTTGTATCATAGATCCTAATACTCCCATCCAAGAAGCCAGCTGCAATTGAATGCTCTCCGTCGCTTGACAAACAAGAGACGCCAAATTCCGCGCAAGTTGGTATATCTTGAACCTTTGATTCAGACGTTGCGTCCCACACTTTGATTATTCTCACGTCGCTCTGATCACTTGTTGCATAAAATTGGCTCTGGTGCTGGTCCCACAACAAGATCATACCAGAGCCTTGACGATGAGACTGTAACTCTGGCATTAAATGGAAGGCAGAGATAAGTTGCGGATTGAAACTGTAGTCGATTCCATTGTAGGCGCGCCAAATTCTCACTGAACCTTCGCTGCTACCTGTGCATATAAGCGTGTTATATTGGGGATTAATAAGTTGTAACGAAGTTATCTGACTAGAGCTTGAATGACAATTTCTTTGCGTGCCAATGAGATCATGCGAATGGCTGTCGTTGCCGTTGCTATAATGGTTATTGTGGTGATGATGATTGTTAACATTGCTACCGATCAAAGTTTGGTTAGGTGCAATCGAAGCGGATGAGATGATTGATGAGAGACCCGATGATTCAGAGTGGAGGTAGTTGTTGACATGAGGACCATCCAATTGAATTATGCTGAAGTCTTCACGACCCGCAATGACCATTATTGGGTCATATGGGTGGACGGCTAGAAGGTTTGGAACCTGTGACACCTTGCTAGAGATAACCTTCTCTCCGAATTTGATAGGATCTATAACCATAAGCTCGCGTAAACATACGTTCTTATAGGAAAGGACCCTAAGCATCCTCCACTCGCGCTGTTGTTCCTCTCTACTACTGGAATTGCGCGCGGAACTGAAGTTGTTTTCAGGGTCGACAAAGTATTTTGTGCACCAATCGACAAAATCTGTAGTTATTAGAGGTTTTTGCGATGATAAATTGGATCTCACATCGTCCTCGCTGATGTTGCTGTCACGATTTGAGATGTAACGTCGAGCCTTATTGATGGCAACGTTTGCAGACTTTGTTATCCGTTCAACGTTGGAACTGTTGGCCGAGAATTGCTGAGATGAGTTGGATTGGTTCGAGCTCATATTTGATTGGTTGATGTTGGGCATGGGAGGAGGGGGTGGAGGGTGTGGCTGAGAGTTGCCACCATTATCTCTGTTGCATTGATTGTATTCGGACGATCTATTTGGACTAGAGGAGAAGGTGTGTGTCGTTGATGTTGTGATAACATCGCCGACATTCTTTCTGCCGACATACGTTGTAGTGGTTGACGATGGTGGTGACTCGCTTATAGAGAAGGTGGCCACCGTATTTGGCGACGATGACTCAGAAATTGAAGAATTCGATTTTGATTCTTTCAAGGATTCACTGGACATGCTGGTAAACAAGCGAGATCTTATCTCATCGATGATAATTTGAGCAGCTGAAGAGATACGTGGATGAGGGTCCGCCGCCAGAGTGTACATGGCTTTCCAGATGACGTGGTATACGTTACTCACAATCTTCGATCCGGAGCCGAACACGGATGGGATGGCATTGAGCGAGTTAACTCTTGGTATATTAGTGGCAGGTGCTAGATTGGCTCCATGATGAAGTGTTTGACTTGTATCGTGGTCTGCAAACATCAAGTTTACGGAGGAAGAAAAGTTAGCAGATAGGTGAGAGTGATAACTAGAATGTGATAGTGGTGCCATCGGACTGGGTGCCACAGAATGCCCTTATGCTGTGAACAGCCAAGAATAAGTAACAGCCAGTACGGGTCCATCTCACGTCAAACGGCAGCTTGGCGTAGTTGTGGGTGACGCTTGGCCAGCTCATAGCTTAAGATTGCGATTGTCACGTGTATTCTGGTATCGCTTAGTTGAGGGCAAGTTGAAAGGGAAAAAAGAACGGTCGGCGGGAAAATAAATAAATGAGAATCGAACCCAGTCCGAGAGGCCAAGAATAGATAAAATCCGCAAACACTCACTGCGCATGAAGTTTTTTGAAACTGGCCGGTTGATTTGTATGGTAGGTGATAAAAAACCTGGTGCATGAACTCGAACTGAATTCATCGATGGTGGTGTCCCTCCAGAGGTTATTTCTAAAACAGTGCCAAAGGAATGGAGTTAGCATAAACATCGTCAAGCTCTGCGCTGACCATTCAGTTCTTCAACTTACCATCATTCAGCTTTCGTTCCTCCTCTTTCGCAGCCTGCTCCAGTTTCAAAAATTGGTTCTCGAACGCGAGCACCAAATATTGTAAAGCAACGACAAGTTCGTGACGAACAAGTACACTAGAGTCGTATATAGAAGCTGACACCAATTTCATACCAATACTGTGATCGATGGTATTAGCGTGATCGGTGCGCTCTGAGCTGCTATTTATGAATGTCCCGAGAGCGTAAACAGACGCTGCGCGGACCTCAGGGTCAGGGTCATCAAGTATTGAATACAGCTTTTCATGGGCACAACTGCGGACACCGCACCACCTAGCATCCTCGTAATTGTCCCACGATGTGCCTAAGCAGATAGCTAGCCATTTCCTCAGCATTGGATCTGGATCGTCTAATTGCTCCAAGCAGAACGCTATCAGATTAGCTTGATAGGCGACCTCTTGGCCAACAGGATAATCACGGACAATACAAGTCATCACAAAGGCAGCCATGGTGCGGTAGTGGGCGTCGTAGGAGCCATCAGATAATATTGTCAGGAAGTATCGGTGGTAGTGATCACGGACAAGATCGACCTGGCATCGACGGTCAATCGCTAATATTTTCGCCCAGATTGATAATAAGAAAGGCCTAACTTCTCTCGCATTGCTCTGAAGGAGTTTTAGTACGTATGGGAAGATTCCAACGAATAAAGCCGAATTCACAGCTCCGGGGCCCAGATTTAGAAATCTACTCAGCAGATCGAGGGCCCGTAATCGATGAACTGGACTTAATAGAACTTGCAAGATGATAGGTAACAGCTGATGGTCTGGTTGTTGATTTGAACTATGGTCTAAATCTAACCAAACCTCAAAAGCGGTCAACTGCTCGGCGAAAAAGGTGCTTGTTCGAAAGGGTGCCTTTTCTTCAAGTACATCGACCAATTGGGATAAACAGAGGTCAACAACCATGTCCCAGGCTCGCCACATGGGGTGGTGATAAGTTTTAGGTAATTTCGGTTGTGAGACAGGTGTGCAATCATAGGTTCTCATAATTCTATCTGCAAGCAGGAAGTTCCTGAACAAACTTGCAACTAGAAGATCTTGACGATAGAGCCTTTGAAAAAGATCTCTCGGCAGCACATCCCAAGCTATCGTATCAGTTATTGCAGTAAATATCCAGTTCAGTTCACCTAACATAGTTCTTCTATCACTCAGGCTTCCAGGTATTTTGTCCACGAGATCCAAATCTACTCTTGGTATCAATCTAAGGTCATTCTTTTGAATGAACCATCTGAGAGCCATTTTAATGGGAGTGGTCAAGCATGATGTAAACAAGTCTGCAGGTAGATCAGGTTGCATCGGTAGTATTTGGTGAGCTTCGCAAGCCGCCAATTGAAAGCAGTTCTCATAATCTGGAGGTTTGACTGGAGGGGCCTTGCCATGGGACGGACTCGAATATTTATGATTGACTGCAAGCTCTTGGGGTTCAGACTGTTGCGGGTTAGTGCGCCTAATGTCGAGTTCCGGTAAGTCTTTGTTCTGATTCTGACCGTTGGCTTGATGTGAGCCTTGTATATCCTCGTTAGAACTTGACATCATCTGTTGCTGACTTTGCTTGTAGGTGTTATATTGAATTAGTTCCATCTCATAGTCACGCCTGTGCTGCTTGGCAAACTCAAGAAAAGAGTAAACGATTGAGCCTGCACATGAGCAATCAAAAACATAGATTGATGGCGCGCCCATCCATTGTTGAAGATCATAAATAGCCAAAGGAATATATTGAGTATACTTCTCGTTGAACACCCAAATCTCACCATTTTGCGTCGGCCTTGGTACTCCATGACCATTATAATGGAAAAGGACTCGATCTTCCTTAGAGTACCGTCTTAATGAAGTGCACAAACGTTTAACCTCGTCAACTGTTGGATCTAAACATTTCTTATATCTTGCCCTAGAGTGCCATTGTTCGTATTGCTTCTCCAATTGTAGACTTATAAATTCAATGGCCTTCTGGGGCTCCTCAGAGAGGGGGTCAAACCAGCACTCTAGGTGAGCGCATGGTTCAATTTTCACTAAATCCGGCGGATCAACACCGACATTCAAGCACAGAACAAGCGCCACCGAAACGGTCTTGACTCGTTCTTTCAACCTCCATGAGCCTCCGATCGGTTGGAGGCCTGTTACTGATTCCGCATGTCGTGGTTCAGTGAAAGCCAGTTCTGACTGCCAATCTGGTAGTTTGACAACATCCTCTAGTATGTCTATGGTGGATGCCAGGACAGCATCCATATTTTATCCAAGGGTCAGCTGTGTTGAGTTTTGTAATAAAAACTAGGGCTGAGGAGGAGAGTTGGCCACTATGAGCCGGGAGTTTATAATGTTGCGAGCTGCAGATTCTATATGGCGCGCCTGAGGGCGCGTTCCACTGGTGAATGAACCAACTAATATTGTTGAATCTTATCTTGTCTTGCAGAACTCGCTCCCATAGAATTTTTCATCTCAAGGAATAGCAAGCGTTTTTTTGGGAAATAGACAGAGGGAAGAGTTGAATCGCGAATCGATGCCATGATAATAGTTACAGTAGTGTTTGTTGTTGTTTATCGTTTACGAGATTTTATTATTCCAAAGACCGCATTTGCTCCACTGGAGCGACCCCTGGCGGTTCAAGCACTTTCCCCCGTCTGACACGCCTACTCGCGAAACTTCGGACGCAAGTTCGCGCTATGTGGATCCACATTCCATTGGCTTTCGGGACGAAAAGGCGACCGCCATTGGGTGGTGGCGGCAAGAACCCGCGCTGATCACGCGGCGACCATGATTCCTTCCGAACCCTAGTTTGAAAATAAATAAATGGAAGTCAATTCCCACACTACAATTTGTCCTCCCATATTTACCCAGAGTGAGGCCAGAACGACAGCCCCTCATGTGCCACGAATCCTAGAGGGCCTAACGTCGATTTATCCTCAGGTTACTTTCATCCGGCCATCCTGCTACGGTTTGTTCAATATGTTACACCTAACAATGAGAGCACTTTGAGGGAGTTATGACACACGGAGCACTTTTATTAATCGTGCTCGTCCTCAGCCTTTCGTCTCCGCATGTCGACACTCCAGGTTCTGGCAATCGGGATTGAAAGTAGATTGCACGAGCTTGTCATCGCTGGGCTGGCTCGATTTCACACATCCAGACGGTTCATAACTGCCACATCCATGACCATCTCATGCGGCACCTCCTAGGGATCTAAGCGTCGTGATTGCAAGCGTCCAGGTTCAGCATCAAGGCGTTTAAATATTCTATAGTATTTGATTAACATTCAACTACGATGAGCCACACTTTCGAGGTTGAAAAAATCATTACATTTTCAATTCAACACCGTGAGCAAGGGCAGATTCAAAGACGATAATCAGTGTGACATGGATAGTTGTTGAATACGGACTACAGAATCGTGGTCCACAATTCACTGTCTAAACATGCAGGCTACATATCTGAGAGAAAACTCGGATCACATTAACCAACAACGAGCCGCTAAGAGATCGAAAATCGGCCCCTGGATTGGTGGTCTATTTGGTATTGCCGGGTTACTCATGGTGGCCTTTGCTACGCCATTTATCTTGCCAGCACTAAGAAAACACTGCTTACCATACCTCCCGGCCACTGATTACCAGCTGTCTAACCTGTCTGAAGCTTTCAAGCGCCATTCGAGGAAGAATAGTTCCTTTATTGACATTGGGTCCGGCGACGGGAGAATCTGCAGGCTGGCATCGACTCACGACAATTTCTCTCTTGTTCATGGGGTTGAATTGAACTTTCTTCTTGTGCTCTACTCGCGGCTGACGAGTGTTCGGAATGGCCAAGCTCGTCGTATCAAGTATTACCACCGAGATCTGTGGCAATTTCCGTTGAGTAATTACGATTCGATATGCATTTTCGGCGTTGAATCTATGATGGACCCGTTGGAAACGTATCTCAAAGAATCAGCCTCGAAACCCCAGACGATATTCTCATGCAGATACCCATTCAAGAATTTACCCCTGACAGAGGAGATTGGGCATGGCATAGACACTGTCTGGGTATATAAGTTATGTCCATCAACGACTTATCGAGAAAAGGCGCAACCATGTCTAGGTTAGATTTGATGCATTTAGAGAGCTAATCTTACTGCGATTTTTCACCTCATAGGAATCGGGATATCGGATCGTCTAGAGTCAAACAAAGAGTTCTTGTGTTTGATTAACTCCAGTTGTCACGCAATGCGGGCAGCTGCCCTCAACTTAGCAGACCTGCTTCTGGGGTTTATAATCACCTCGTCCTCTGACGGTTTCATAACATGCTTTAGTATTGGTTTCCATTTTCCACCTTTACTGAATTCATCAACTTCCTTCTTGCTCGTAGGGGCGTTGGTTCTTATCCTATCATGTTGGCTCAAATGCTTTATGATGGGTTCATCTGGATCGATTCCTGTGAAATGTCTCTTGACAATTCTATCCTCGAGCGAGTGAAACGTGAGAACTAAGGCAAGACCAGCGCCATCGATTGCATCACCGTTGGCAGGTATGAGAAACTCGCGCATCTTATCCAGAGCATAGTTCAACTCATTGAGTTCATTATTAACAAATATTCTCAATGCCTGGAATGTCTTAGTACCAGGGTGAGTAAATCTTCCAATTGAATCGAGACCAGGGGGCGAAGCGGATTCAATTATTCTCGCCAGTTCTCGTGTTGTTCTTATCCGACCGAGCAGAGTTCTGGCGTCGACAATGGCATTGGAAACTTTTCTCGATCGCCTCTCCTCTCCCAACGTTTTGATGATATTTGCCAAATTGTATTGGCTCATATTGTTAACAACGTCCTCGGCAGTTATATCAGACTCATTCATTGTATCCATTCTCATGTCGAGAGGTCCGTTCAAACTTAGCGAGAAACCTCTCTCCGGATTATCGAATTGAAGAGATGATGCGCCCAAGTCGAATATGATTCCATTCACACTATGATATGGGATTCCATTGAGGTGTATATTGCGACTAACAGAGCTAAACTTGCCATGTATTGGTATCACGGATTGTTTTATTCCCAGCCTCTCTGATCTGACTGCCACCTCTGAGGCTAACTTCTGTGCCCTATCGAAGGCCACTGGATCCCTATCGACCGCAATAACCTTGATAGCCTTGTTTGTTTCCAGCAGGCTCTTAGTGTGACCACCCCCACCAAAAGTCATATCAATGAAAACTTGACCGTCTTTCGGGCGCAGAATATCCACAATCTCTTTTGACATAACTGGCAGGTGCGAGAAACATCTACTAAGGCGAACGCGGTTAGTCCGTATTCCCGTGAACATGGTGGTCCAGTTTTGATCATGAGGTGTAATTTCGGGAGTTATACTTTTCGAGAAACCGATTATATATTGTTGTCATGAGCACATACAGATATGAACCAAAACAAATACGAGGACCAAGTCATCGCAAGTCGGCTGAGCTTGTATTCTGTTCTCGACCAATCGAGCTGATTCAGTTTTTGTTCTTCACCTATTCTCTAACATGGGACAGTTCGGCATCTTAATAAAAGGCTCTAGAGAAGTCTACACTCTGGATTCTCCTGGACTAGATCATAATAGGGACTGAAGTAGATAAAGACTCAGTTTCGATTCTTCGACTTTCTCTCCACAGAAGAGAGCAAACAAAACTAGCTTACACGTGTGCAGATACATGTAAAGAATCAGTAAATTCAGCGAAAGCTGCGGTAAAGAAAGGAAACAACTCTTCCCAAGATGAATTTAATCAAGATAGAATATTTTAGGAACATGGATATTGTATCACTAGGACGAAGATGATCGAGATTCTGAGCTCAAAACGAATGATTTTCGTCATTATAATACTTATAATTGTTTGCGCTATCATTGTTATCATCGAGGAGTGGTTCACCAACAGTCAATTGGTCATCGCCTCTACCTTATCACGTGGCACCAGTCTCAAAGACGGAACCAACGATTCCTCCCACAACCAGAGGCCAATTAGTCTTTCCGGGCCAAAATTTCACCGGACCAACTGGCACAATTTTTTGACCTTCCTCAGCTCAACAAGCCTATTTGGTGCGATTTTCGGCCTCCTTGTAAGGTATAGGCAGCATCAATTACGTACCATCTCATTGTCTAGATTCAGAAAGCAAGCCGATTTTCGTGAATCCAAACACACCTTGATTGACATGAGCCACACCTCTTGATCTCGAGTAATGTGTATCAAGTCCAAGGTTAAGTTCCTGTTAGGCGATTTACTAATTAAGAGGCCAATAAGTGGCTACAAGGATCGCGTTTTCAACAAGCAGCTCATCAAAAACGTGGTAGACGAAGACTTTGGCGAGTTATTGGGTGGTAGGAATGTAATCCTTCGTGTTTTGGCTACTAACAACGATAACGCGAAGAGGATAGAGGACGTTCTCAAACAACATCTCAATGACCTACCAATTGAGTCGATATTTGTCGTAGACGAGACGGGCGGCCGCTCAGTCAGACCAGTCAGATCAGGACCCGTCCATGGAAGCTCTGTCCTTATCAAAGTGCAACAAAAAGCTTCATTAGAATCCATAACGTCCGTTTTACACTCATCAACTGAATACTCTCAATCGCTGAGAGAGGCGATATTGGAGACTGAGTTGACACATGGCCATAAAACGCCATCTAAAATTGTGATAGACTTTAGCTCACCGAATATTGCAAAACCCTTTCATTTTGGCCACCTTAAGTCAACAATTCTTGGAAATTTTTTAGCTAATTTGCATCAGTATATTGGAGACAAAGTGACAAGATTGAATTATATTGGCGATTGGGGTACACAGTACGGTCTACTAAGCTTGGGATTAGAGCAATCCGCGACTGAAGACAGCAACACTACTGAGCCGAATCTGTGTTTAAAGCGCGTTCTCGAGTCATACGTGAAGGCAAATGAATTGGGTGAATGTGACAACGAGTTCTACGAGAGAGCTAAGCTCAGATTTCAAGCTCTCGAGTACAAGGATGATCCCGAATTGCTAAAGAAATGGAACCACCTGAAGCAGCTCTCAATGGAGGAGCTCAGGCGGTCGTATTCAATTCTTGGCGTAAGATTTGATGCGTTCGAGTTTGAATCCGATTTTGCGGATTACTCAAAGGAGATTGTCAAACAGATGGATCAATGCAAGTTTACGCGGACTCTCGAGGACGGCGTCAAAGTTGCGCAAATAGTGAAAAACAATAAGATGATCGAGGTACCTGTACAGAAATCTGATGGAACAAGCCTATATGTTAGTCGGGATGTAGCTGCTGCAATCAAGCGTAAGGAGAAGTTTAATTTCGATAGGATGCTGTATGTGGTTGGAGCTGATCAGGAGAAGCATTTTCACTGTGTTATTGAGATGTTGCATAATATGAACTATGAGTGGGCCAGAGACGAAATTTTGCATGTTAAGATGGGAAAGGTTTTGGGCATGAGCACGCGCTCTGGCAAATACATACTCCTATCTGATATAATCGAAGAGGCCACAGCGCAGTTCATCAAATCGACCCGCAACACGCCCACAACGAAAGTAAAAGACGAGACTGAGGTTGAGTATGTCGGCCGAAACTTGGCCTTAGCCGCCCTGTTTGTGTTCGATATGCGAAATTTGAGAACAAAACATTACGAATTTGACTGGAGCCAGGTGATGTCAGCGAACACTAGATCTGGAATCAACTTTCAAACAACCCTGGCGCGTCTAGCTAGTCTACTGACGAATGCTAAATCTCAAGGTATTGAACCAATCGTGTCGAGGGAGGACAAATTGGACGCCGAAAGTGTCGGTTGCGTCGAGGGTTCAAGTTTGATCAGCATAATGGACGAGTTGGATTCAGCGTTGCACCATTCATACTGGTCACTGGATCCGAGTGCCTTGGTTAATCATGGGCTCAGGTTGTGCAGGGCAATCAACAGGGCTCGGCGCTCTGACTCATTGAGAGTGTTGGACGAGCAAGATGAAGTGAAGGCTAGGACTAGAGTGAGTTTGTTCAAATGCTCGTTCATTCAGTTGGAGTTCATCATCAAAATGATCGGCTTGCAACCTTTGTACAAAGTTTAGTAGGCGTGATTGTAATGTTGTGCTTGTTATCAAGAGTTGAATTAAGAGTTACAGATTGTGGATGTACAAACAGAAACAGGTGTACGGGCTACTCCTCTCGTTGGTTTGGCCGGATGTCATGTTAAGCGCATGCAGCTCCTCCTGATGCTCTCGGCTAGCTGGCTCTGTGTTGGCTTGATGTTTGTCTCGGCCTTGAGCTGTTGTTGTTGTTGTTGCTGCTGCTGCTGCTGTTGGTGTCCGAAATTGCACCGGCTCATGTCTACGGGCGCCGTCTGGACCGTTTCGCAACACTCGGAAGCTCGGCCAATGGTGTGCTTTTGGGCCTGGCTTTGGCCTTCAAGCTGTTTGGCCTGGTGCTGTGGGTTTTCACGATCAAACTTTTCACATATTGTCGCGAGGGCTTGGATGTACTCCTTTGCTTGAACTAGCACATCATACTTGGACTTGTTCTCTGCATCTATGAGTCTCTGTCTGAGCTGATCGTACGCTTTATTGAGCAGGTGCATCCGTTTTCGTTCGCGCGCATTTGCAGCTAGCCGCTTCCGCCGATCGATTGGGGTTGGCAGTTTCAAGCTGAGCTTTTGGTTCAGAGAGCAGCGCGATGAGTTTGAGGAGCTTGGCGAGGAGGAGGAGCAGCTCGTTAGCGAGCTAGTTGACTTAGCCATGATTCGCCTCCTTGTTTTGGTTTGCTGCTCGAGTTGATGTTGATGTTGTTGTTGTTGATGTCGTTGTTGTTGTTGTTGTTGCTGCTGTGGCAGCGATCGCCTGCGAGACTTGTGCGTGCGATTTGTTCAACACTATAGGTTGCGCTTGGTTGGTGCGATTCAACTGGTGAGTGTGCGCTTGAGTGGCGAGTTTGTTGGCCAGCGGAGTGGAGCGCCAGGTGAGGCTGGTTTGCGAGCGCTTCGGCTGCGCATGCGCCGCCGCGCTCGCTACCTGAATCCCGGTTGGAGAGCCGATAAAGCGGGAGCTAATAAAGCTCTGCTCGCGCGCGATATAGTCGGGCAGGGAGTCTGAAAATTGCTACCGTGCCGCCGATGCTGTCTGGCGGCCCGCTCGAGTGGGCGGCCCCTTGGCGCGGCCAGCACGCGCTGTTTCAATCCGCTTCCCACCTTCTGGCCGCCGCCGCCGCTCGCCGGCCTCAAGCTCCGCGCGGCCGGCCACTCGAGGCGACGGGCAACAGGTTGGGCCCAGCCCGTGGACACCTCCGCTTTTATTGCCGGCCCCGTGCGAGCCGCTCCGGCGGCGGCGGCGGCGGCGGCGGCGGCAAAGCGGGCGCGCGCCAAAGGTGCAATCGACATTTGCATGCGCCGCCTCCAGCTCTTGGCCGCCGCCACCGCTTAAAGTTGGCGCGCGAATTAGCTCAGACACCTGATTGAGCACCTGTTGCTCGGCCAGCTTCCTCGTGGGCGCCTAATCGTAAGTTTCGCTCGCAGGCTCTTTGAGTTGAGCGGCGGCGGCGGCGGCGACACTTGTCCGAATGGCATATTGCGTGCGCGCTCGCCGGCCGAGCGGCTGGTGCTGGTGGCGCTGTTGTTGGTGCTGCCGCCGCTGCCGTTTTTGCTGCTTCGCTAGCTGATTCAGGCGCCAACAATGGCCAGCTCAGCGCGACAGGTTTTGGGCGGTTGCGCCGACCGGCGGCCAGTTTGGGCGGCGCCGCCGGCCACAATATAGAGCCGCCCGCCTCAAGTTGGCGGCCAGCGCAGGGTTTGCGCGGCAAATAGGTGGCCAATTATCGAGCGCGGCCGCTTAATTAGTTGGACAAACAAGTGTCGAGCGGATGCTGTTAAGTGAATTAGAGCGCGAATCCTTTTCTCCTGGCTGGCGGCGGGCGTTGAGTTGCTCGGCCCGCTGCAGCGGCGGGCGGGCCGCTTTGAATGGCGGGCACGACTGCTGGCCGTCAAGTGGAGAGGAGGGGCCAAAGCAAACAGAGGCTCGCTCGCATTTTAGCCGCGGAGGAGCCCGAATCGGGCGCCGGCTTGAAACGGGAGTAGCGGCAACAAATGGGCCCTAATTGGGAGCGGGCGGCGTTCGCGTATTTGCCTTTGCCTTTGCCTTTGGGCTCGAGCCAGCGAGACAATGGAGTCGGGGCGCCGACTTGGGCCGGCGGTCGTGCGCAAGTTTGAATCACGCGCCAGTGGAGCTCCGAGTGGCCGACATGGCGGCGGGCGCAACAGGAGCGCGCAGAAGCGAGAGCCGCGAATATATCACACGAGCGCGACGTGATCCACTCGTTGGCCGCCCGGCTCAACCAAACTCAGCCGGCCTGAACTCAGCTGAACAGGGCTCAGTACTGCTCGGCTCAGC
>Ga0268249_1000103_pt1 | contig 56394 bp, 32 predicted proteins | sample AgamicAtPe_FD_200257 | JGI IMG/M metagenome (GOLD analysis project Ga0268249, IMG submission 200257) | Agave microbial communities from Guanajuato, Mexico - At.P.e (v2) (version 3) | ecosystem: Host-associated > Plants > Phyllosphere > Phylloplane/Leaf | place: Guanajuato, Mexico | collected... | reverse complement strand
TCCTACGACGAAACCTGTAGCGCCTCCATCCTGACCGAGTTCGCGGCGGCCGCCTTCCGGATGGGACACAGTCTGATCAGGAACGCGTTTCCGCTCTTGAACAAGCAGTACCAGCCAATTGGAAAGGCCTTCCAGCTGCGCAAGGCCTTCTTCAATTCGCAAAGGATCCTCACCGAGCGTAAGTGGCCGCAAAGCTGAACGAGTTTGCACTCATCTCTTGCCCGATAAACAAACTGATTAACTAACTAAAAAATTCATTTCCACCTGCTGCAGCAAATCTCATCGACTCCATACTGAGAGGGGTCGTTTCAACGCCCATTGAAACGCTAGACAACTCGATCACGGAGGAGCTAACCAACCACCTGTTTGAGCGGCCAAAGGAGCCCTTCTCTGGGATGGACCTTATCTCGCTGAACATCCAACGGGCAAGAGACCACGGAATTGGCGGCTACAACAAGTATCGAGCCAAGTGCAATTTAACCAAGGCGAAAACTTTCGACGATCTAGCTGGCGAAATACCCGCCAAGCTAATAAAACGACTCGCGGGCTTGTACAAATCAGTTGAGGACATTGACCTATTTACTGGCGGCATGAGCGAGCTTCCTGTTCATGGGGGCATCATTGGACCGACGCTCGGTTGCATAATTGGCATGCAGCTGTCCAGATTGAAGAGGTGTGATAGATTTTGGCACGAGACAAGCGATCCATGGGTTAGATTTAGCGCGGCCCAGTTGGCTGAGATCAGAAAGATGAGCTTGGCGAAGGTTATTTGCCAGGAGTCTGACAGTATTGACGTAATTCAACGAAATGCAATGGACGTAAGCGACCACTACCTGTAAGTTTGCCACCACCTCTCTCTCTCCCTCTCTCGCTCAGGCAGCTAGAGGCGCCGAAAGCTCAACCTAGAACAGGCTACAGGTTTGAGCCGCGTTTATTTTTAAAATTTGCAACGTAAAAACTAACCAGCCAAAACTTGCCTCCATCTCTCTCTCTCTCACTATAACTACGACTACATTTAAAACTACAATACTGTAATTGTAACAAACACGCTAAAACGTCACCCGCCTGGACGTAAATCTCAAGGAACCCGCGCGTCTCCTGCTCGAGTCTGCCCTCCATGGACTTTGGCGTTTGGCGCGAAAATTTAAAATCCTGCCTAGTGAACAAGCTCAAGCTTGAGCTCGGCCAGAGCAAGCGAGTGAATCCTTGCAAGAGTTGCACTTGCACTGCCGAGGGGCCCGTCTGTCGCACAGTCAAGGTCGACTGTTTGCGCGCCATGCGACAGGCGGCGCCTGGCGGCCTGAACAGCATTATGGCCGACAAAGCTTGCTTAGTTCAATGTGCCTGGGCGCTTGACATGGCGCAGGCGGCCAGCTGAGCCGGCGAGGAATAAGTTGAGTTTTGGGAGCGCACTTGGTCGCAGGTGAGGCCGCACTCGCCTTGGCCGACGCGCAACAGGGTTAAAACTAGCGCATCGATCACCTGTTGCATGAAGGACAGGTTGCCCTCCGTAAGAAGGTGCTCGTCGTCGCAGGCTGAATGGTAGCACTTTTGGTAGGACTTTCGCCAGGGCCCAAGGTCAGTGAGGAGGATTGCGTTCAAGCTGCTATGCGTTGCGGTGGAGGTTCTGTTTGGCGAGCGGCGCACTGCGTTCGAGGTGAGAGGGGGGAACCAGAAGGAGGCGTGGTCGGAGCGGAAGAAGTCCTTCCACTCGTAGCGCTCCTCTGCGTTTGGTAGTCTCGACTGCGGTAGCTCTGGCCGCATCGCCTTGAAGGTGCGAGATTCGTAACCTAGATCGGCCCAGGCGCCGCGGAAGACGCCCTCGAGCGGCTCGTCGTGCTGTTTCCGCGACCAGGTTGCCAGGAAGTCGCCGCGAAACTTTTCGCGCTCCAATTCATCGGCAAAGTCAGCAAGTCTCTGCGCGCCAAGAGGTTCAATGAAGTTAGTTTAGTTGTTCACCGTTCACCTTCAGGTAGGGGCAATCACGGCAACAAGACTAGAAGATGCGACTTACCGTCTTGAGGTTCAGTGGTAAACTTTGCGTGTTGTTCTCCTTGTCGCGCACCAAAATCATGTCCAAAATGTAGGCGCCAATAAACTTGGAGCCAAACTTTTCCAACTCGAGAGGAAAGAGATAGTCGTTCACGAAGAACTCGCTTCCGTATTTGCCTTGCTCCTCGTAGTCGAACCAGACGAGCATGATTGTGTGGTTGAAGGCGCACCTGCTCTCCGATATCAGGCGCGCAATTTCGAGCAAACAGGTCGAGCCTGAGCCGTTGTCGTCGACGCCGGGCGCCATTGTGGCCGAGTCCCAGTGGGCGCCCACCAACACTATTCGGTCGTCGCTAGTTTGTCGCCGTTTGCCCGGCAAAATGCTTATCATGTTGTAGCTGAATGCTGGCCGCCGCCTGAACTCGAAGCGCGACTTCTGGAGGAAGGAGGTCTGGAAGCCAAGCTCGCGGAGTCGCATTACAACTCCATCGCGCACAAACTCCTTCCTCAGTTGGTCGTCGTGGGATCTTGCGCGCGTGAAAAACTTGTTGAACATTTCGAGCACCTGCTTGCGTTCGCTCCTTGGCGATTTGCTCTCGTTGAAGGGGGCCTCCTTGGTTGGGGTAAGCTCAAGTTGGCTTGCCGCCGCCGACTCCCAGGTTGGCCGCTCGCTGCTTGCGCTCGCTCGCTCCTCCTCGCTAACGTTTGAACTCTGGCGCAAACCAGACTTTGGCGCCGGCCCGCTAAACTCGAGGCCCCTGCTGCTGTCCGAGTGGCCGCCGTTCTGTTTTGCCTCGAGCGGCTGGTTTGTGGCGGCGCAACTGGAGTTCTCGCAAACTCGCGCGCCCGCAACCGTTGAGGCGAGGGCGGCGGGTTTGGTGCCATTCAGCGCGCTTGCTTGCTCCAAGGGCAAAGCCGGCGACCCCACCTGCGCCTGCTTCTCTTGATCCGGCGCCTCGCTGACTGGGGGAGCCGGATGCTGGTGGTGGACTAGGGTGGAGTTTGCGCGCGGCAATAGGGCGCAAGTGAGCGCTGAGAGGCCCAAAATATACAACCATGAACACATGTTTCTTCTTTCTTCTCGCTAGATTGTCGGTGGCAATCTAGTTTCGTCAGTTGCAGCGGGCAAGCTCGCTCGCGGCAACCATCTTGAGCCCTATGGGCGCTTGCAGGAGCGCGAGAGCGACGTCTTGGCTCTCGGTCATGCGCCCTAGCGAGCGTTCGGCGTTAGGGCGCCAACTTTGAACACTCTGGGCGGCAGTGTCACACTTTGGAGCTTCTCGGCTTTGCGCTACAACAAAGGGGCAGCAAAGGCGGCAGGGAGAGCGGAGAAAGGAGAGGAAGCAGGGACAACAAAGACAACAGAAGCGAGGAGCGGCTAGCAGAACAACAACAACAACAAGGACAACAACCTGATGAATATCGCGCCCGCAGGGCAACTCGAAGGGAAGGCGCAGACTGCGTGACTCTGGCGCCGGTTGCAGGTCATGGTTGGAGGCCGCAATGGTGTCCCTTGCCTCTTGGCGCTCGAACGACTCCTCATTGTGGCCGCGTCTCTCTGTCGCCCAGCTTTCCATCCTGCAAGCTTGGCCGAGCTTTGGCGTAATCTCGCCCGTTCCTCAAAGGCGACGACTAGCGAGTCAGCTACTCTTGTCGCCGACTTGCTGGTGGCGCGAGATTTGCCGCATTAGATTGGAGCGATGTTTGTCCTTTTGCCTTGCCTTTGCCTTTGCCTTCGCCTTGCAATTGCGTTGCGCCTGCTGAATGGGCGCTAATTGAGCTTGCCGGATGCGATGCTCGAGCGAGCTGATCCGCGCTCGGCAGACGCCAGCCAACAGCTACCTTGTGGCCGCCCAGAGCCAGCTAGCTAGTCTGGCCGGCTGGCGCTGCGAGGCTGGCGTTGCCGTATCGCGTGCTGTGCTCGCTGGCGCCGGCCAGACTTGGAAGGAGGCGCGACGTCACGGCGCAGAGCTCTCTGGCGCCGCTGACGTCGAGCCGGCGCCTAACTGGCCCTCAAGCCGGTTCATTGATCCGGCGGCCGGCCGAGCCAGGCCGTCCACTGCGCCCGCGAGCCGCGCCCACTCCTCTCGCCCACCTCTAGCCGCGCTCGGAAGTGCTGAGGCCAGCTTGTGGGCTCGAGTGGCGGCTGAAGCGAGCGGATTGCCGGCCCAGCTGGCTTCGCAGGGCCGGCGCAGCAAGCCGGTGGGATGACTGGCACGAGCCTCGTACTTCATCCGGCTGTTGCAAGCTGAGCGGCGCGAACCCTGCCTTTTCGAGGCTCGCGCCCATACGTCAGCTGACTTGGAGCTGACTGCGCGGCGAGCGCGACAGCAACACTGGCGCCAGGGTGAAAGGTTATCCACGTGAGCTGAGCTGGGGTATTTTTGGCCCAGTTGCGCGCGCGCGCCACTTGTTGTTGACATGGGCGAGCTTTGGCTGATCAGAACAAGTTGCGAACTCGAGAGAGAGAGAGAGAGAGAAACGGATCGACCAGAAGCGAAATGGGCAAACACACGAAAGAAACGGAAACTAGCGGCTGGCTCCTCCTCCAGCTCCTATTAACGCTTCTCTCCTTCAAGGAGACAAACGCAAACAGCCTCATGCTTGCCAGCTCGGCGCCACCCTCGGCCATGAGACCAGCGATGGCTCGCCAAGCTACCGTAAGCGCACTTGGAGGCTTCCACTCGGCGCCCGCGAGCGGAGGCTCGGCCGACTTTGGCCGATCGCGCAAGTCGCTCTCGCTAGGCCTGAGCATTGAAGGCACCGGAGCGGCCAGCTTGAACGCCTTGGCCGCCACCAGGACGAACCAAGCGGCCGAGAGCTCGTCAAGCGGCGAGCAACGTAGTCGGCCGGACAAGCTCGGCCTCGATCCGCCAAACTGCTACACGAACTTGGTCAGACGCTTCAAGAGGAGCTCGAGGAGTTTGATGCGCTTGAGCAGGGGGTTGGGCGAGGCGACCGAGCTGAAGAAGATTCTCGCCGACCAGCTGACGAAGGTGGACGCAAATTTGGTTCGCGATGAGTGCAAGAGGGAGTTCGATTTTGGTAGTGTTGGCGAGGGAGAGGCGGCCAAGTTTGATGGGGTTGACTTGGTGACAAAGGTGGTGAGCAAACTGCTCGAGCAGATCGACGGACTCGTCGACGAGTTGCGCCGAAAGAGGCCGGCGGCGGCGGCGGCGGCGGCTGAGCTCGAGGAGACGGAAGCGGATGGAGAGGAGGAGGAAGAGGAAGATGGGGAGGCCGAGCTCAAGTTTTACGAGGTGATCGAGTTTCTGAGGAAGAATCTGCTTTCGGGCGCTCGGAGCCTGATGGTGGGCGAGCTCGCGCGCGCAAACAGGCCCATGCTGAGCGTGTCGCTGGCCAGCATTGGCCCCTTCAGCGGGCAACAGATCCGCAACTTGATGAACACCCTCTCTGGGCCTCTCGAGCTCATTGGAAACGTTTTGGGCCTCCTGGAGGGACTCAATGTTGGCTACGCAGTCGAGCTTCTCATGGACGAAGAGTTTCGCTCCATCCTGAGCGAGCTCCATCGGCGCGATCCAATGCCATTCATGATCTGCAGAGACAAGGACAAGAGGAGGGCGACGAACAAGGAGCCCATGTGCTAGATGAAAAGTTTAAGCTAGCGCATGGAAGCGCTAACTTGGGAAAACTGAACTAAACTCAACCGATTGGCCAAGGGGCTCGCTCGTGCCAACGCTTGCAGTTTGGCTGGGGAGCTTGAGTTCTGTTGGCTTTATTGGTTTCAGCCGGTTTGCGGCTGGTTGGAAGATGGCCACTCCAAACGGATGGATGGATGGATGGATGGGCCAGCTTGCAAGCGGATACTTGAGCTGGAAAGACGCTTGGTGTTGGTGGTTTTGCGGTTGGTGAAACCTCTCATTGAGCTACCTTCCGTTGAGCGAGGAGGAGAGGCACTCGTCGAAGGTGAGCCACTGGTCCTGGTGGCCAAGCGGCGAGGAATCCGCAATCGAGTTCATCTCGGGCAGGGCGGGCGGCCGGAAGTGGGCCGGCCCTCCGCCGGGAGACGGGAGCTGGAAGTCCATGGGGCAGAGGCGCGAGCTTAGCGAGCGGCGCACCAGAGGGTTTATGTTGGACATGAAGTTCACCTCGATTGAGAGTGCAGTCAAAGACACTCGCTGATCCTTGTTTGCGCCTCTAGGCTCCTCCACTCTTGCAACAGATGGCAACAATTGGACCGGCAAACCGTCGGGCGCGCGAACCTGCATTTGGGCGCCCTTGATGCGCGTTGGCCTGGCGGGTTCGGTTAGGAGGAGGTAGGAGAAGACGTTTGGCGCCATCTGGTGGCTCACATTTATACTGACTCGCTCGTTGGAGTCGTTCATTAAATCGAGCTGAATGCGCCACTTGTTCCGCTTTGAGGCCTTTGCCATCTCTAGCGAGGGCTCAAATTTCACTAAAATCTGGTAGTGATGCGAGCAAAAGAATTCGTTTGAGCCGGTTGAAATGTAGAGTCGCTTGCCGGGGAAGGAGCTACGCAATGGGGGCTCGTGTTTGTCCGCGTATTGAAAGTCGAAACCCATTAGGAAGCATTGATTGTTGAAGTGGTCGCACTTTCCGCATTCGCCCTGAGTAAATGCGGCATAATTTCTACATTCGTAAGCAACCTGCTGGCAGCCAGTGCTCGAGAGTTGAGCCGCGCAAACTTCTGTTGAACGAGTGTGGCTTTCCGAGAGGACTCGGTTGCGCCGGAAGACAACCGTTATGAGGGCCTCGAACATGGAGTTCATGTTGTCCTTGCAACCCGGTTGCCTCGAGCCCCCATTCACGTAGACATCGAATTGGCCGTGTTGGCCGGGCAAGCCGAGAAAGTCGTCGTCGTAATGGTAAACGTCGACCTCGTAGGCGTCGTCGGGCGACAGTCGGTCGGTGGGACTGTTCGAGAAGATCTTGCCAAAGCAGGGGCCCGCCGGATCGAGCGCTGTAATGCGGCCCAGGCGCGGCCTTATGCGTTTGCCCGCAAAACCAGCCAGATGAGCGCCTAAGGAGTGGCCAATTATGTGAATGGACATCCTGTTTGCGCCCAACTCGAGCAACTTGCCGACAAAGTTTGCTAGGAAGCTGCCCATTCCGCTCACTGTGGCCGCCACCTGGGCATAGGAGCCGTGCGAGGCAACTCCCCAATCCATGATGATCAGGTTGTAGTGGGGGATGAGCGAGTTTTGTTCGTAGAGGGCGCGCACTCTTCGCAACCAGGTGGTGCTCGGATAGGACTGGGTGAATCCGTGCACCAGTATTGTGGTCCGCTTGTTTGGCTCAAAGCCGGCCATTTGGATGAGCTCAAGTGGGGCTGTTGCGTTCAATCTGATTTCAGAGGTCGGTTTTATAATGATAAAACTCGGCTCAACTGAAGCCGGATCCTCGAGGATTGTGCTGGCGAAGCAACGCGTTGAAACTGCCTCAACAAAACGCTTGTTCTCGATCACATAGGAGGCCGTTGAATCTGAGCTTGAATTTGAGATATAGTTTTCATATGGTTTTACGAGCACTAAATTTGTGGCGGCCAAATCCTGGCGCCGATGGGCGAGCAACTGCGCGCTACCTGGCACAGTGATCTCGCCGCCCAGATTGAATGGCGAGTGCAAGCCTTTCTGGTCTTGGAATTGAGTCGGCAGACCTGAGCTTGGCGCAAACCTCACTATTCGTTGGATGGGAAAGACGGGTCTAATTTGGAGCCGCTGGCTAGGCACTTGTCTGCAGCTAGTCTGGAGGTGGACATTCAATAGTAGTGCGCTCAAGCTGAGCAACAGTCTCGGCTTGAACAGGATTGATTTGCCTAAATTTGAAACTATTGGCCAACACTTGAACGTCTTGATTCCGCTCGAGCTTCCATCACAGAGTCTTTCTCGTCGTCTAATCTCGATTCCTTGCGCCGAATAACCCAGAATAAAGTCCATCCTTCACCTGAGCAGTGCGGCCCTCCTCGCGCCCGAAGAGTTGATTGCCAACTTGGGCAAACTTGACGATCAAGCGCTTCGCAAGCAGGTGCAAGAGTTGCATAGAACACTCCCTCCTTCTCGTTTCTCGTTTATTTTGGCGCCAAGCACTCAGCAAATCTCTTGGACTTGAACTTGCAAAACGGACAAGCAAGCGTTGGCTGGCTTGTGAGTCACGGACAAGGGAGGGAGAGAGTTCAGCTTGCTCGGTATTGCACTCGAATGGGAGGACAAATTTTGACCTCGAAAGTGTCCCTCTACTGAGCACGCTTCAGTCAACCTCACGCTAAACTCTCAGCCTCAGATCCGTGCCAAAAATACCCCGCTCGCCGCCCTTGCGCTTCCGTAAACTACAAAGTTTGTATCATCAAATTCGCTTTCGAAGCTTAAATGTGATGTCGCTCTTGCGGATTAGCGTGAAAGCTTTCTGACGCAAAAGCGCGTTCATGAGGGAGAGTTGTACTTTTGAGTGGTTTAATTAAAAATCTACGGAGAATTATTTTCGAACAAAAACGAGTCAACGGAAGAGACTGTCTGCAACTAAAAAGCGAGCACCTGCTTCAATGGGAGGGGATGTTTTGAGTAAGGCCGAGCTCATGAGTAAGCACAATTCTAAACTGATTTGACACACATGAAGCGCAGAGGATTCATTGTGTGCTGCCGCCACAAAGGTTCCGTTGGCGGCCAATTGAATTGGAACATGTTTGCCTCTTGTGAGCCCATCATCAGCTTGCGCGCTCTTTGCAAATGTCGTCGTTACAACATCGCCAGCCTCTAGCAACACAACCGCCCGCCAACACTTCAACAGGCATCGTGCGCCCAGTTAGCAGCTGTCCACCCGCCCGCTCGGTCAGTCAGCAAGCGAGCAACACAAAGCACTGGACTGAACTTGGAAGCGACACTAGGCTTGACCTTGGCGCGGCTCGTTTCGAAGGTCGAGCGGCTGTCGCGCGCAGCTTAACCCTCTCAGGGCCGGCGAAGGTTCGCCGGCCAAAGTCAGGGCTGTTCGAATGGGCGAGCCCAAGTCTTGAGGGATCAGCGAGGAGGCTCTAGGCTTGCACTTGAGCCGCTCGTCTAGCTCCAATCCTCCTCCTTCCTGGCCAAACGAGCGCCCCGAGCCAGCTAGTGCTCACTCAACACTCGTTCAAGGGTCGATTATTCAGCGGCACTGGCTCGGCGCCCGTGTTGCTGCTGCCGCTGCTGATCCTGTTGCACAACACTCGGCTGCTTTGCGCCAAGGCTACTCGATCGCCGCCAACTCCTTGACAATTCTCATCCACCTGCCGATTGCTGGTCGACTGAGCAGAGACAATTATGCGACTTGACTCACTCCGAGGGCCTCCGTTGGGTGGCGCCAGCGGAGCGCGCCGCCTTTGGCCGCATGGTCGCTCGCCGGCCGCTTGGCACCCAGAAACCATGGGGGCCATTCAGGCTAGTTGCAGTTGACTGTTCTCGCTCGCCAACTCTCTCGTTTGCGGATCAGATTGGCGAGAGAGATAAGCGGAATGACGTTTGTTTGCTCAGCTACCCGCTCGCTGTGCAAACCAGTCGATTCATAGCGCTGACCAATCCAGCGAGCAGCAAACTTAGAGCCCAGCAAAGCAAGCATCAATGGCGCTTTACGGCCGCCAAGCCCGCTGGTGCTGGTAGCGCGAGCAATGGGCGCATGTGCTGCCCCGGTTCGTCTGGCTCTGGCGCCCGCCTAAACTTGCCAACACGACACACGAGCCGGCCAATCAGATCTTCGGATCTCCTTGGTTGGCCGCCTGCGCTCGCAAACCGGCGGCCCCCTCCTCTCGGCTCCACTCTTCCTCCCTCCCTGCCCGCCAGCCTGCCCATTGATCGCGCATTCGCGTTGTCCTACAAACGCTGCTTGCGATTATGTAATGGAACAAAACTGCCGAGGAGAGGAGAGGAGAGGACGAGCAGGCAGTGAGCTGCTCAACGTGAGCGAGAGCGCTGAGCAGAGCAAACCAGCAACCCAAAGTGAAAGCAACAAGATGAACGCAGTGCTCGTGTTCGACCCGTCAAACGACCTTGTGTTTGCAAAATCCAACAAACTCTTCCGCCGAAAGCTGGTCAAGTTTGCGGCCAGAAATGGACTGTTGGCAGCAAGCTCAAGCTCCTCGGCCGCCTCAGACTTCGCCTCAACGTGTTCATCGCACTCATCAAACTCGTGCGCCAGCTTCAAGTCTGGCCGCAACCGCGAGCGCTCGCAAAACTTGACGCCAAGGGCAAGATTTGGGCACCGGCGACACAACTCGCTGGCCAGCGAGCGCGCAAATGGCCGGCCAAGCGCGGCCGCAGCAAGCTCAGGTAGGACGAGCGACACGAGCAAGAGCTACCTAGACGTGCTGATGCTCCTCCTGACGCCCTACGTGGCCTCCCTGCGGCTTACGAGCAACCTGAGCGCCTACGACCAGCTGAATCAGCAGGAGCAGCAAGCTGGCGCTGGCAAGCTGACGGAGCGAGCGAGCGAGCGACACTTGGAGGCTGGCGACACCGATTTGCTGGACAAATTCATGAGCTCCGTGAGCCTGAACCACGAGTGCAATGGCGCCCAATGCGCAATGGACTCGACCAGCAAGGAGAGCGACGAGCAGGATCAGTTTGATCACGAGTTTTCGGCCCGCAAATTCTCGCCCATACAAATGCCAGTCGAGTGCTTGAAGGATTGTCAGATTGTCTACTGCGAACTGTACGATTTCATCTTCATCCACATGCAACAGCTGGAGCTCGTTTCAAGCTTTAAAATGCGCCTCCTGCAGAAGAGGATAGACGTGTTTGCGCGCTTGGCCTTCGTCCTCTTTGGGCCCTCACTCAACTCAATGCGAGTCCAGCAGGGCGACGCTGAGGGCGCCGGCCGCCAGGAGCCCAAGCTCGTTGAGCAGTCGCAAATCTTGCGCTCAGTTTACCAGGTTTGGCTCGACCATCAGTTTGAGCCAAACTTTCTGCTCGAGGCCAACGAGCGGCTCATTGTGAGCAGGCACATTGAGCAACTTTGCCAGCAAGTCCTCCAAAGGTTGCTCCTCCGCTTGAGATCCGCGAGAGGGGCGCCGGCGGCCAGTGTGCTTGCAGGAGCGGCCAACGGAGACTTGAATGAAACTCACATGCACGCGCTTCTATACTCGGACACGAAGCTCATAGCTAGCTACTCGCCCAGGAACAGCCAACCTCTCAACAAGGACGATCTCATTCTTCTGGTTCTCTTTCTAAAAGCCTACAATCTACAGCACGACAACCAGCTGCCGTTGTCGTCGTCGTTGGCGGCGGCCGAAAGCGAAAACGGCCTCTCGCTTGCCGACCACGACGAGCGAGCAAGGTCAACCAACCAGGACTCGCTGGCGGCGAGCAGAGGCGAGAATCCGCAATACTGTTATGCCTCCAACTTTAACACAAACAGGCAAACCTACGAGATCAGCTCAACCTCCTCGGCGCTAACAACAACCTCAAATTCGGCCCAGACGGGCGAGCGAGATTTGAGGCGCTCGAACAGGTGCAAGCAGAGGGCGTCTGCAACGCGCCAACGGGAGACGGCGAGAAGGTTGCCAAGCCAGTTTTTGGTCTTCCTGTCGGGCGGCGGCAAGTTCAAGGATCGTTTGCGAGTGCCCCACATGCTGCGTCTCGTTCCAATTGCGCGCGGAATAACCCTTCTACTCCTGAGCGAAATTTCAACCTCCTATTTGTGCCTCCAAATCAATCGTGTGCTCAAAATTCTATTCCAATTCAACAAGCAATCGCCAACGATCAAGTTGGGTCAGCTTGCGCGAGTGACGGACTCCTATTGCGCAATAAAGGCCTACTTCTATGGCGAAAACTACGAGCGCCTGCAGAGCAAGGGCGAGGAGGCGCCTGACTACAAGCAGCGAGCAAGTGGCTCCTCGAGACCGGAGAGGCCGAGCACCAGCTCTCTCCTCGGCGGCCTGTTCAGGAGATATCGCAATTTGGAGGCGCCAATTGACGAAGACGAGCAGAGGCCAGCAGTTGGTGGAACTCAATCGCTGGAGGACAGAAGGTTGGGGTGCGTCTACGAGTCGCTGGGGCCAGACGAGCGGCGCAGGTGTTGCCAGTTGGTCTGTCGGCTCGAGGATCTCGTGAGCAGCAACGTGCACACTTATATGCGCCAAAAGTTGAGCCTACCCATCGATGAGCACAAACGAGAGGCCCTCCTTAGCTCGGTTTGCTCGGCCTTGCGCGAGTCCATCGACACATTCGTCATTCGGCCCCAGCTTGCAAAACTGAACAACCTTTGCGGCAGCTACATGCGCCAATCTAGCGCCCAAATGGACGAGTTGAAGTTGATGGCCAGACAGGAGCTCGGCGACTACTTGGAATATTTGGCTGTCAAGTCGGCTTGCAATGTTACCATGGGCGCGCCCATAGCGCACGATCTGCCCGCCTTGCGTTCCTTCATCTACGTGGACAGGTCGCGCCAGGAGCTGATTGTGTCGCCAATGAGGAGGAGCGAGCAGGTGATGAGTAAGGAGGCCTTGCTCGAAGCGGACTTCTTCTCCACCATTGGCGCTCACATGGGCGCCACTAGCCCGACAAATGGCTGCCGCTCGAGCGATAGCAGCGGCCAAGAGTCGTCCGAGGGGCGGATCAGCTCGACGGATAGCGACAACGAGCGGCGAGCCCAAGAGGGGGGCTCCGAATTCGAGGACTCGGATGGCTCGCGCTCGGAGCAGATGGAAGGCCGCGAGGCTGGACAGCGGCCGCAAGGAGGGCAGGGCGCTCGCAGGAGCAAGCAAGGGATGGCTCGAGCTCTGGGCGGACTTGGCGGCCTAGCCGAGAGGCGCCAGAGCAGCGCCAGCCAGCGGCTCTATGGGGGAACCAGTTGCGACTTTCTGGTCGACTCAAACGACAGAACTCGCTCCTCAAGTGGGCGATCGATCAACACTGGCTCCAGTTCAACAACAGGCGAACCGCTCGCCTCAAGCAGGAGCGACACTTTGCCCTGTTTAGCCAGCATTTCAGAAACACAACCGCACCAACAGTTGGTGGAGGAGAATCTCATGAAAGGCTTCACCTGTTTCATCTACAATCGGCTTGCGAGCGGACAAACCTCATTTTCAAGCAACGACGGTACTTATGTCTATTCATACTTCTTGTGGTTCAAGCGCAATTCGGTTCGGTCTCTTCTCCAGCTCAAACTCAAACTCAAACTCCCGCTCAAACTCACACTCCCCCCCCCCTCGAGGGGCCAACTCGACGGGCCCCTCAAACCAACTATCGCACTCAATCCAACTGTTGAATCCACTCGCTTGATCCTCTGGGATCGGCTTGAACCTGCCCAACTCTCCCGCGCTATCGGCCGCTCGCTTGAGACGTCCGTAAGGTTCGCAAAAGACTAACCTAAACAAAACTGTCCCACCCCTCTACTCACTCGACAGGGCGCCATCGTTAGGCCGGACGAGCAACGGAAACGCGAGCTAGCCAGGAGGCTGGAGGCCAACTACTGCTCCTTGCCGAGCATGTTGGCCGACGACTTTTTCGCCCGCTACTCGCGCTGCCTCTTTGGGCCGCCGTCGCGAACGCAGCCAAGCTTTCGCGCAAACCAACGCCAGGTTCAAATCTACTGCAAGGTTAGCGAGCTTGACGAGTCGAATGGCTGCAAGCGGCTGGTCAGGAGGAATCTAACGCGAGTCAGCGAGGACGAAGAGGGGGAGGAGGAGGAGGAAGAAGACTATGGAGAGCACGAATCTGATGAGGGGACCGGCGGCATGGGTTTTGCGAGGGGAGCGCGCAAAGTGGCGGATTTGCGCGATAAGGGCGACTTTCGTATGTTTTTGCTCAATCAGGCGGCCGGAAAGTCGGGCAGACCGCGAGTTAGACATATTTACCAAGAGAAGGGCCGATCGAAGTTCAGGGGATCCAATGAGGGGAGCAACCCGTTGAAGAATGGCCAGCTAGCCAAAGATCCCGACAAGCTCACTTGCTACGAGTTGTTCTGCATCCACCAAGCTAGCTTACTTGTGCATAGGAGCCAAGTTTTCGTTGAGGCCGAGCGACTGGCGAACCGCTTGGCCCAGCTGGCGCCGGAGCCGCTCGGTGAGCAAGTTATGGAGAGCAAACGATCTCGACGCTAGCGAGTGTGGAGCCCATCGAGTGTCCATGTTTAGTCTGGCAGCCTCTCATTTGCAACCCACGATGGGCGCAAATCTGGGGGCCCGAATCTGAGTCTCATCACCCAGTAAAGACCAATGCATTTATACTAAAAGTCAATTACAGCTTTCGCTTGGCTAGCCCCATTTGAACTGGGGCCTGATGGCCAACGAGAGAGCTCAGCTGAGGGTCAGCCATTCTCAAGGCAGTTGACAGGTCCAAAGTATGTCAGCTAGTTCCTCTTTCAACTGAGCTACATTTTACTCTGATACAAAGCAGCACTTCCAATCCGCCTGTTGAGATGCACAGCCGACCGAGCGGCTAGAAGAACAACGTTGAGTTGTACCTGCCTGTCGCACCGACTCCTTAAGCTCCGATCCAGTTCGCTTGACAGATTTTGATCGGCGGCATACACTTTGGGTGCGGCTACTGCGAAGGAGACATTGTGCTGCTACCACAAAGGTCCCCTTAGAGGCCTACTGAATCAGAGAATGTCTGCCTCATGCCCGCCATGAGGTTACGCGTGTTAGCTCATGTCGCTGTTTGAGAAAGTGTTTTGCGCACTTTCCACGGTCTGCACGGTCACTGTTACCTAAAATTTCGGTTTTTGACCCCAAGTATCCCCTAAAGATGCATTCTACAATTGTTGCTGCAGTTCTGTCGGCAGCTTCTGTGATGCCCGACTGCAAAGCGGGGCCAAGTAAAGGCCTCGGACTTGAGTGCTAGCTGCTCGCCTTGCCTCTACCCTCCTCTCTATTCAAACAAGCGCCCAGATCTGGTTGGCTGACGCTCTCTCTCTCTCTCTCTCTCTCTCTCTCTTTCCCCTCGTTCAGTTAGCAATCGTTTGGAGGGGCCGGCTCGGCGCTGTTGTTGCTATTTATGTTGTACAATACTCGGCTGGTTGGCGCATAAGCTGCTCTCGACGCCAGAATAGCTGAGTCCTCCTGCCACCGCCACCAACTAGCTTGTCAACCAAGAAGCCGCCCATTTCATTAAGTTTCAATTCCTATACAGTCGCCGACGGTATGGCTTTGGCTCTGACAACTTGTGAGTGATGCTATCGAAACTAGACATGCGCATCCTGGGCGCGATCGCTTGTATTCGATTGAATGGATAAGCTCTGGGCGAGAGCTGGATGAAACTGAGGATTCTCTGCCTGGATAACAAAACTCGGTAACCAAAACGGAGTCTTGTCAAGCCAGTTGCAAGCTTACGGCTGTTAGGGAGGGACGCCTTTCAGCGAGCCATTGTAGTGGGAGGCAGGTGAGTGGCAGTCTTTTTTCAGCTCACTCAGTTGTCTGTTCGGCAGCCAATCATAACCTTGCTCCCAGGATGTGTGTTTACGTGAACTGTTGGGCGGCATTCAGGCGGTTTTTTGGCAGAACAAGCAGACTTAAAGGCAAGCCGCCACTCAACTATTGTGCCTTTAATTGAGCTAAGCAAATTGTTCCAGCTGAAGCGACACCAAGACTTGGCTAGCATACTCTTCAAGCCCCCTACTCGATTGCAGGAATCCTCCCCAAGCCACTGGATTTCTGCGATCCCCTACAGGCGGGCCTACAGCTTACGCCAAGACAACTGACAATTTGGAGGAGCTTGTGCCTGGATATAGAGCGCACAATGGCACTTCACTACAGCACAAGTATCGATTCAGGGGCGGTGGCGGCGGCGGCAAGAGCAGCAACCTGTCGTTGTTGCTGTTGCTGTTCTTCTTGTTTCTATTGCCACAGCTGCAGCTCGGTAGGCTCGAAGCTGGTCCTTGCTAGAGGCGGTTGCCAGCGTTAGAGTTGCAAATTCAGTTCGGCCCCGAAGCTGAGCGGTCTAGTGTCATTATACTTCACCTGAGTGGGGGAGGCCGGAGGGTTTAGTGGCTCACATTCCAGGCTGGCGGTCGAGAAGCGAGGGGAAGGTTGATAGGAGTTATTAGAGGGTACCAGCGCTATGACTAAAATTACTGCCTACCGAGATAAACGAGATCCAGTTGTGCGTTTGTCTTCTCTCAGCTCCAACTATCCTGTCTTGAATTCAAGTTTCCATGCCGAACTTGCACCACCAGCTCAACGTTATTTTAGTGCGCACTACCAACTGCTTGGTAGCTCAATATCAGCTCGCGTAGGATGGGCGATTTTTGTTCTTTGAAACACAGGTGAGAGAATGCAAAATCTAGGCGCTCGAACTGCCTGCAGAGGAAATTGCTTACTCTTTTCCTCAATATAACGCCCAAAGTAAGAGCGAATGCAAGCTCTGAGAGAACCAGCTTGAGCTAAGTAGCGGGCAAGACGAGAGAGTTTAGACAAGAGGAAGCAAGGAGCGGGGGCCAGCAAGAAAGGGGCGAAGATCTCACATGCGCAGCCAGCAACACCAACCTGTCACCCAATTCGTCCCCTGTGCCTCCTCTCCTGCTCACTTATCCATCCAAATCCATCAACTCATTGCGCACTCTTGCTCGAGCTCCTCCTCTATCGTTCGAGCAGATCGATGACTCAATGCAAATCGGAGGCCGAAATCAGCGCTTGTAACAATCTAATCAGAAGCAGCATCTATCTCGCTCGCTGAAGACCAACAAGTGTTCCTACTCAAGTGATATTTATGTCCTCGAGCCACAAGAGAACTCAAGGTATTGCACCTCTGACCCTTAGACAATAATATTCGCTCCAAATTAGCAAGATGGTCCGAAAGGAGATGGAGGCCGAGCTGAAACGCTTGCTGCCTGATTGGCCTCAAGGCCCCCTCACCGAGTACAGGCGCCGGGCGAGCTTCGATTGGCGCAAAATGAAGGTTTTGCTTGATGGGGAGGATGTTGTCATGTTCAAGGCGAAAGTTTGGCAAGTCTTGGAAAAGGATCCACTGTTCAACAGGAAACCTTGGGAGGAGTTGACGCGCGACGAATATAGGAAGCTAACGTTCTTGAGGATAAGAAAATTGATTGAATATGATTTCTTAAACGAAGAAGATTTTATCATGAATCCAAATTTGGCGCCAGCTGTAAGCCAGTGCATTGGCCAGATTGACTGGTCGTTGGCCATGAAAAAGTTTATGTCGCACGAGTACTTTATTGCGTCAACACGTGGTGCAGGCTCCAAGCAGCAGATTGAATTTTTGGAGCAGATCAAGGAGTTCAATGCGCTTGGTTGCTTCTCGCTAACTGAATTAGGTCATGGTTCGAATACAAAATGCATGAAAACTACGGCCACTTTTGATCCCAATACTCAAGAGTTTATCCTAAACACACCTGACATTCAATCCATTAAATGTTGGTCAGGTGGGATGGGCGAGACGGCAACTCATGCCGTCGTATTTGCCCAACTCAAGACCCCAGACGGAACTGTCCACGGCCTACACAGCTTCCTAACCCCAATACGAGATCCAAAGACCTTGCTACCTTACAAGGGAGTTAAAATAGGCGATATGGGACCCAAGATTGGCCTCAACGGGGTCGACAACGGGTTCCTAATCTTCGACAATTATCGCATATCAAAGGCCTACCTAATGAACAGAAATGCAGACGTCACGCCAGATGGCCAGTATGTGGCCAAAGTGGGCGATAAGAAGAAAAGGATGGGCGCCAGTTTTGGCATTCTATCAGCTGGTCGGGTTGGTATAATTGGGATGTGTATCCTCAACATGGAGAAGGCTCTCGTCATCGCAATGCGTTACGCTTGCACAAGAAGCCAGTTTGGTCCGGATCCGTCAGATCCAGCCCACGAGCCTGGCTCAGGTGCATCAGCCAAGGAATGGACTATCATTGAGTACCAAGCACACCAGTGGCGACTCTTTCCCTATCTCGCGGCTGCCTATGTCCATCATTATTTTTACAGATGTCTCTTTACGGACTACATAGATTTCTTCATAAGGGTAACGTACGGTGGCGCCTCACCATTAGAACTAGCGGATATGGGCGCCGAGATACATGCGCTTACTTGTAGTGGAAAAGCCTATGCCGGTTGGTTAACTCGCGATTGTATCCAGGAGTGCCGTGAGGCCTGTGGTGGACATGGTTACCTGCAAGCAGCCGGTATCGGATACCTTAGAGACGATCATGATAGCAATAACACTTATGAAGGCGACAACAATGTTATTGTTCAACAGACTTCCAATTCCCTGTTGAAGCTTTACCACGAACAAGTGAAGAAGAGAACACTCAACACTGGCGACATATCAGTCTCGCAAACATCCCCATACGAGAGCATGGATTTTGTCTTGAAGGCAGATGAAACTATCAGAAATTATACAATGCCAAACAGGGGCCCTAGCAATTTACAAGAGGTCATTGAAGCTTTTAGATTCCTAGCAAGCTACTTGCTTAAACAGACTAGCGATAGACTAGATGAACAAATGAGCATGTTCAATAACAGCTTATTCGTAGCTAAAACCCGTTCACAGGTATACTATGCCAAGATACTATCCTTAGTTTTCTACGAGCTAGTTGTGCTGGAGAGGTTGCTCAAGAACTTCCCAAAACCATCAAACGAGCTCGAGTCACTGCTCACCCAGATGGGGGTCTTATATGGACTCTGGTCATTAGAGAAATGGTCATCGTACCTTTTTGAAGCTAACGTCATCAAGTCCGGCAGTCCAACTCTCAAGGACATTCGTGAACGTATTTTGGAACTATGCGCGAAAATGAAGGACAACTCGCTCACACTTGCAGAAGTTTTGGCACCACCAGATTGGGTCCTGAGATCGTCACTCGGCCAATCAGACGGAAAGCTGTATGAGAATCTATACGATGCACTGGCCAATTCCAAGGGATGCTTCGATAGACCTGAGTGGTACGAAGAGTTCACTGTCAGGAAACCAAAGCTCGGCTCATTGAAACCTAAACTGTGAAAACACCTAGTGATAATTGTTATATAATAAAACAGGGCAAAGCTAAGCTTTTTAGCACATGCCTAGCTTCAACAGGTATTGGTGCCTCAGTGATCATGGTGATATCTTTCCGCAAGACGGTTTCACGAGTCGATTCAATTCAATTCTCAGGTTACGGTGGGCGATTTCATAGACTGTGAGAGAGTTGTTGTCTCTATCTTTGAACAAGACCGGCTCAGGTATGACAATGGGCTAATGGATTGTGTCGGCCATTCGGGTAGTTGAAGCATATGAGCAGGAAAAGCTGTCCTGTACGATAGGGCGGTGATTGCATCCGTTCAATAAAAGCTTATGCGCCTGACTTGTCGCCTCAAACTAGACCAGAGTCTTGGCGACGCGCAGGCATGGACAGGCCAAGCAGAGGGGTGGCTAGCGAATCCGGTTGAATAGTTCGCTGCAGCGAACTGTTGCGCGCGAGGCACCCACACGCTCAGCATCTTGCGCTTCCAACATCGCTGCAACTCAAAACCAAAAATAAAAACTGATCTTCCAGGGGCACTTGCAGCGGTCCAAAGCGGGCAAACCAAAGGGCCTCAATGTAAGCGCATTGGCTCTTTGCCTCGACCTGTGCGTGTGTTACATTACATAGATTGCACAGGATCGTGTGTGACTGCGAAACACACAGATACTTGGACCAAAAATAAATACTATGTATCTTAACGAGAAAAAGATCTGTGGAGGAAATGCTCGCTGATTGACCCCGCTGATCAGAGTAGAACTTACGAATTCTCTCGTTTATTAGGGGACAGATAGAGACATCTGGGTTTGGAGTTGCGCAAACTGTAATCTCAGAGACAGATGTGCGCGATAAAGGTATCGCATCTGGTTTTCATGTAGCCTTAAGCTTTGCAACGATTACCCTCGAAAGCTGCAGTTGTCACAGCAAGCCCGCAAGAGCAGCTGACTGAAGCCGATTTCGGTTGGATGGCATGAGTTGATTGTTGGTAAATCAGGCCCTATGTTAATCACGATCGCAACTAGCCATTGCGTTCGAGGATCCAGTCGCGGGGCCCCTAGCATTGCTTCTGCGGGCTAGCTGGCGCGAGATACAAAATGGCCTTACGAAATGTATACGCACGAGGCGTCGTCGTCGTCGTCGCCGCCGCCGCTGGCGCTGCTCTGTCTCTCGTAGCTTGCGCCGCGGCAACAGCGGCACTCGATGGCGTAAAGACGGAGTTTGCAGAATAAGTTCAAATTGAACTGTTCAATGCGGACATGTCCCCCCAACCCAAAGAAATAAAATTCAGAGAACAAAATAATCCTCTCGCCCCTTGCTCATGCAAACACCAATGCTATTTATTCTAACTCTCCGAGTTGGGCTTTAAAGAACAACCAAACATAACCATACACACAAACTTATTGCTAAAAGGCCAGCTCTAGATCCAACCTCTACCCTCCATCTGTCTCCCCGGATAGCAAACCAGCTAGAGAGAGCGAGAGGAGGCTTTTTGAAAAATGATTCAAGATGGGTAAGAGCAACAAATTCTCATTAGCAACCAAATCTCACTCATCAACGCGAGTAAATCCATATGATAAAATTACCTTGAACGCCTTGAATGTTAGCTGTCCAGATAAGCAGATAGTTTTGCCAAAATTAGATAGCACCGGGGTACAACAAGTTTTCATTGAATTATACTCACTATTGATATTTATAATTGCACTAGGAACTCAATACCTGAACCTGTATCGTTCGGTTTGGTGGCTTTCAAAGACAAGAAATATCCAACCGATCAACTATCATCTTATTGATCTAGATGCATCACAATTTGCATTGATATTTATCGGACAATCATCATTAATAAGCATCCTACGGGCACTATTACATCGAGCATCAATCCCAACAAACCTCCTGGCACAACACCAACAATCATCCCCGCAAACAACAACAGCAACGTCTACCACCACATCAATCCTGAACCAAACAGAGAAATACCATCAACAGCCGAGCCTGCAAGCTAGGCCAAAAACGAACACCGTTGCTACCATCGTAACTGCAACCGTCTCCTGGATTTGTAATTATTATCTGCTCAAGTGCGCTTACAGAATATGGAACAATTTCGGCCTCAACGGAGTGTCATGTATCTCATACCCAATTGTTAGTGTCGACACTTCCTTTTAAAATACCTCCCTCCAAACTAATCCCAACTAACTAATCTAAAATCTTAATCGTAATTTATAAATCCCTACAGGTCGTCTCTATCATCATAAACTCAACTCATATTGTTCAAGTTGTTGAGAGTTGCCGTAAAACGGGAAAGCTGAATCTATCATTTTTAACATTATCTATGACCCTATTTTCATCCCATATCAAGTTCGACGACGATAAACTCTGCCACTCTTGTTCTAATCAACCTGACGAAATTCGTGACGAAGTTGAAAGGCTCAGGACAATATTCAATGAAAGACTCAAATTTGTATTATTTAAATCTATACTATTGGCATACTATTCATCTTTCGTACCTATATGTTTCGCTCAAAGTTTTCTTTGTTATGATTACACTTGGACGGCCCAACATGTAGCTATAACATGGTTTAGCTCTCTAATTATGTTGATATCATCCTCTTATACACCGCACTTCTATGATGTCCTCCAGCGATCTGCTTATCACTTTGGGAAGTGGCAAAAGTTAGAAGCGCGGAATACACTCATGCCATGCATTAATTGGTCAGAAAATGTGATCTACCCCCAAGGTGAGTTTCTAAAATTAACTACAAAATGAGTTAAATCAAATTTATGGCCGCTAACTATTTTTTTCGTTCACCCAATTGTGATCTTTACGCATGTTAAGGTGTCGTCGTGAAGCACTATAAGGGTTACTTTAGATCAGAATCTGTGTCCAACTGCGCACAGCCTGGAGTATCGTCTCATCTTCGTTACTATATTGTGTTCTCAAATCCAAAGATTGGCTATGCAGCCGCCTTAACCCTGCTCGGACTTCTACTCGCTTGTCAGATGTACCTATTATTGGTATCAACCGAGTGGTATAAGCTTATAGCGATGACGAATATGATGTTAATTAATGTTCACTCTATCTTTCGCTTAGTCAAATCGTTGGTTGTAATCACAAAAATCTACAAAGAAAAACGCTGATTAATTCAGATCCTGATCTCACTTTGCGTCTTATGTCTCTAGATTTTTTGGTTTGCAATCAGAAAATTATCAGATCCTGCTGTTCTCAGTGCCGGCTGGTCGAATTATCGGGCTTACAACCTGCCACTTTAGATCCCAGTGGTCTAAACTTATTGATTTGAGCTCGTGTCGATCGAGTATATAGCTAACGTCCATGAGTTCAGGATAATCTGAGCATCAAATTTCTCTCTCCATCTCTTTCGTTAAGAGTAGCACCATGTTAAAGCCAGAGATTTATACGGGTTAGGTTTTATGGAGACCAACTAAACTCAGAGCTTTATAGCCAGTGTCTAGAGACTGCCCCTCGAGGGCAGGTAGATTGAGCGAGAGGGCTGCTATTTGGGCGCCAAACAGTTCTAGCTGAACCTAATGCGCCTGCGCTCCAAGCGAACTTGCCAAAATGAGCGTTCATAGGGACGAACTAGCTGGATGTGGGCCAACACAGAGTTGGCAGTTCGCTCTATGAAAGATTCTTAGCCAGAATCCGGATCAATTTGGTTGGCTCACAATCAAGGGTGCATTTCAAGATGAAATGGGGTGAATTTGGGAAGAATTGGTGGCTAGGTGAGATGAGTGAGGTAAACAATCTAAGATGATCCATCAGTCATGAGAGCTAACCAGGATGGACATGGAAGTGAAGTCAACTGAGGCAGATGAAATGGTGCCGAGTGAAACGCGACACATCCATCAAGACTCGGACTCAAGCACTGGTAGCCATCATCTGATGGTGGCTGGCCTCTATGATGACGAAACCCAGCAGCGCAAGAGCTCGATTTCATTTGACAAGATAAAGCAAATTTCGTTGACTTATTCGCTTCAGTCTGAGGACGAGGCTGGTCAGGGCGATTTGCCACTTGGTGGACCAAAATGCAACAACGACGAGAGTGGCGAGGAACATCGTGGCTCTTTCGAGGGTTCCTGCAATGGGCCCCAAGGCCTTGAGACCTCGATTGAAGTCCCGCGTCAGGTTAAATTGAGTGGCAAGCGAGAGTTTGAGCAAATCGCTCAGGGATTGGAGAGATTATGCGACACTAATGGGGCCCCTGGTAAGCTAACAACAGCTGGCGGACAAACAGTCCCCAACGCGACTCATGCTGTCTACGAGAATGGTGTCAACTTCGGGAGGCCCATCTATCCTCAAACAAATCCCTTTTGCGAAGATTCACTCTGGACAACCTACGACAACATGAGAGATTACGGCAGGACCAAATATAAAACCACCAATCCAAGCACTCGTGACGAAAACGCTGACTATAATCATAGAATTGGAGACCAGATGTACAATCAGCGTCAATATCGCGGCAGTCATGAGGCTGACCATGAGCAGGCAGCTCTCATTGCTCGCGGCAAGGTTACAAAGCCACTGTATGGCACCAAGCTAGATGATGAGTGCTCGTTCGAATTGATTAACAACGGGAACAAGGCCAGCACTAGGGTTGGTGTCGGTTATAGCCCGAGGAGGAAACAATTACCTCGCGAACAACCTTTCGAGACTAGCCCCTACTTAAATCGAGCCCCCGAACCAGATGGTTGGCCAGCGCTCTCAGCGAACAGCCTATCTCAGTCTTCTGCAAGCTCTGGACTCGTTGGCGCTGGCCAATCTACTGGACTGCGAGTGAGCCAAAGTAAAGGCTCTATTTCGTTGGTTGTTCTCAACGAAACAGATACCAAAATAGTGATAAGCGACCAGCTTGATTCGGACGACTCCTATGGAGACTCTTCAGTCTCCCAAGCCGTTGGACCTAGGCTAGGTCAACGAGGTACAAGTGGCACCATCGATCTCTCTAGCGGCGATGATCCCGAGAATGGCTACGAAATTGGGTTTCGGGCAAACACTAACAATCAGATTGCTATTCAACCCGTTAGGGGATGCTTAGAAACACGTGACGAGAATTTTTCAGCCAATAGGGCAAATCGACAGAGACGAACACCAACAACTGTTCTAGGAGGAATCGAGAACCTTGGAAGTCGTCAGGAAAATCATCAAGCTGAAAACTTTGACCCACAGCATAGGGATCCTCAGCAAGCGAAATCAGGAGCAATCATGAGAACAAGCTCTCATGCTAGAAATTCTAATGCTGATCATACGGATCGTTTCCTCCGGCAATCAGGGGATGCCAATTCAACATCCTCTGATCGTCTGAACGGAGCAAGCTTACAGCAGTTGGTTAGTTATCGTCAGCAGTTCGTCTCCAACAATGGTCAAGATGACGATGGCTCACATATGAACAATCAAGAGTTGGAGTATGGAGGGCAATCGTTGTACGCTAAATCATCATCAGATCTCATGATGGAGGCTGATAGCGCGGAGAGTTGTCGAAACTTGATTGGCTCTTCGTCTCCGGCAAATTTCCGAGCTAGCGGTCAACAAGCGGAAGAGGAAGCTAGAGCGTTCGATGAATGTCAAGCGCAAGCAGCCACAAACGACCTGCATTCATTAGCGAGGTAAGTAAGTGGGTGCAAAGAGCGCAGTTTCGCGTCTGTGGTTCAGTTCGCATCGATAGGCCAATCGTCAGATCCAGTACTAGACCTCCTATATCTCTCTCTCCTGCCATCTGACTCGTCCGTCTTGAACTAACGAGACGTTTATGATCAGATCGGAAGACCTTGTCTTCTTGAGATGTTAGAACTTGGTATACCGAGTTCCCAAGCCTTCCACAGCACCTCCTAATCAGCTCGACGACATTGATACCAGTGTCTCGCCACATACCTCGAACAACACGAATTTATTAACTGTAATCAAGCCTAATACGATCAATTCTGTCATTCAATTCGCCAACTCAAACACTCTTGATTGTCTAGGAGGAATCAAGCTATAATGAGCCAGCAAGAGGACTCTCGGAGTATCTATCTGTCTGAGAGGGGTGTGAGGGTTGAATTTGGCGAGCGAAGTGACAAAAGAGTCCCGATAAACAATGATGTCGGTGAAGCCGATGTCGCTGGAATTCCCAATAGATATGGCTCGAGAATTGGACTGAAGCAGGTGAGTAGAGAGGCTGTTGATTGACATCTCATATAGTTGCACAGTATCAGCTTCGTTGGGAAATTATTTAGTGCGCTTGTGCAAGCTTTTCTGCACGCTAGGATCAATTTCTGTCTGACGACCTCCCAATGAAAACATACACAGCAAACGAACCATGGTGACTTCCAACCAAACTATCATCTAGAATCTGGTCGAGCTTCGATGATCGAGCCGAATAGCAATGTTGTTGCTCTGGATGATATAAACTCGAGCATTCTTTATGGAATCGAAAAAGATGGAGCTCGCTTGAGTGACTCCATCTATGCAACACCACTGCGACAACCAAAGATTCATGCAAATGAACCAATTGGTTTTAGCAAAGGTGATGGTCGAAGGATAGATATCGTTATAAGCAGTCCACAGAGACATACCAGGTCGCGGAGGCGGACGAATAGCCCGAGGCAGGACTTCAATCAACGACAGAATCTTCGCACATATTTGTCCCCAGGTGATGAACCTGAATATGCTAGAACGAACTCAAGGCCAATTCTTGGCCAGAGAATTGGTGCCCTAGCTGAGCTTGGCCGATCTGATCGTGAACTATCATCGCCATCCTCGATAGGTTCATCTTACAAATACGGCAGAGACAGTGAGAGAGTCTACACGTTCGGTGACCAAAGATCACTCGGTGGTGATGCGGATTTCATCCCTGGAGATTTTGCTAGCAGGCAGTATCACACCTCTGGTCTGCCTCTGCAACAAAAAGCTGCGCCCGAGGGTCAGACCAACGGTCACCGTGCTAATGGAATTGCCTTAAAATTAACTGACACTAACGGCCGGCTTAAGCATACACAAAATAATTATAGCGATAATTCACCGGCCAAAAATAAGCCCAAAGCCGCACAAGAAGGGTCATTGGGTCAGAGATTCGATGAGCTTAGATCAGATCAACTCGTATCTGTCGAAGCCACACAAAATTACCGATTCCCTAATGACAATCTTACTAAATCAAAGAGTTCCAGCAAGATATTGACACAAGAGTTAGACTTTAACGGCACGCTTGTCGCAAGTAATAATAACAAAACTAAATCACAAGAAAATCCAATTCCCAGAGGAGAATGCCCTTTGTTTGCACCTGGGTGAGTAGGTTTTTGAATTTAGGGACTTCAATGTAGCCGAGATTGCCGAGAGTGCTAAGGACGGCCCCGCCCCTGTTGAATCACACTTTCACCTCCAAACCCTCTTTACGGTGCCCTCGCATTAAATTTCAAAGCGACACATTTCACCATGACCGTAATTGGACGTGATGAGAGGCTAAATGAGAATAGATACCGTCCACCTGGAAGACAAAATCAGCAAACTTCCGGTTAGCTCAAAGTTAAAGCGGAACAAATTTAAACGGAGATTCGTATCTTTTCAACCTGCAACTGCACTTTCGGAATGTACCTAACAGTTTTAAGGGGTTCAAAACTCTTCCAGTGAGGCTTACGAAAGGCCTGCATTCTACGTATTGGCGTATTTTCAGGTTTTTGTCGCCAGAATTACAATGTTTTACATGCTGACGGGCTAAACTTTTGTTTTTGCTTTTGGACGACACCTGAATTTGGCCACCTAACCAAATACATGAGCAAGAGGAAATCTGAATCTAGATATACGCCACTTTAGCTGCGCGACATTAGCTTGCCGGCTAGCGTTCGTGCGCTAATATATGCTGCTCTTAGAGTGGCCGCGGATGCCGAGAGTTGAATTCCCACCGCTTGCTTCAGGCGCCCCCATAACCTTGAGCTCGAACTGTGCGAGATAGGACTTATTCAGTGGGCCGATCGTCGATCCTGAGGCTGACACATTGTTCCAGCTAATAGATTATGTGAACATTTGAGCTTGGGCTTCAATTTAGTCGAAGCTCTGGAGGCCTCTACCAAGGAGACGAAACTATCTCGCTCTCTTTCTGAAAAGCTACTAGTTTGTGCCGGCATATCATTAACTCACACGTGAAAGGGGGGGGGGACAAACAAACTTTGTTCGCTACCTCGTTCATTGCGAATGATGCTATTGTTTTGTACCACTAAAATTGGTGGCGCATGGAGAAGTGGTTGCCCACAAACAGAGGAATCCAGGCTGGCTTTCAGATTCAGCCTGGAGATAAAACTCAATGCCACGAGCAAAAACTTTCGAACTTGTCAAGTTCGACTCAATTGAGATAATGAATCTCAGAATTTCTTTCCCATTTGCAACCGACGTTCTTCAGGAGGAGGAGGATTTGGGTTGTTTTCACAACAAATAAGAGGCTTAGAGCGAACACAACTGACTGCTTATTCTTTATTGCTCTTGCAACCTCAGCAGATCGTCCAGACCATTAGTTTTTCGGACTGAGTGACATCTAATCTTTAAAACTGAGCTGATACGATTTCTAGTACAGGTTGGATTTGGGTCAGGCGAATTGACCATCTGCAGCGAATCAACTTATCGCTCGAGATTTTCTATTCAATCGCCGACGAGGCGCAATCAAAACTACGAGAACGCGACTATCGATCTTGACGAATGGTATGGTACTCGACTAAGAGGCGCACTGGTTTCAAATCGTGCGACGTACACTATCTGTGAGCAAATATTGAAACAACAAGATTCAGAGGCTAAGTTTGATGCAGGGCTAGATGTTCTCGTAGCCTCCACGAGTCCTCATCAAATCGCGCTCGTATAAATTCTTACCTAAAGTGATGTGTATTTTTGCATCGTCGGGCTTACTCTGCCGCAACATTCGAGGACCTTCAGAGGCATCAGTTAGTGGTTCGGGGTGGGGCAAAAGTAACCGTCAAGGTGAACAACTAGCGGACAAGTTTGGACTGATGGACGAGAGGTTTTTTCCATGATTTCGTGACGAAGCCTTGAGAAACAATGGCCAGGCCTCACATGGCATCAACCTCGGGAGTAAACTCAACGAGCTTGGAGCATTATAATTTATTCAGCCGCCCACATTTCGGGAGGCACAAATAAGCGCCATTGTGCTTAATGCAATGTACCCGCCTCCATGATGACAAGGTAACTGTTTGCGCTCGACGTTTCGTTTTTTCATCCGAATTTGGAGCGCCATCGCAAGGGAGAGATATAACAATTTTGCGCGCTGGGATTCAGATGCGCTCTAGCATCCCAATGTGTGTATAATGGTAGCTGTATCGGTTCAGAGTTGATAACATTGATACATTAGGCTAGACCTAATGACACCATACAGTGGTGTTATTTACAGTATATCAGCAGTGACCACGGCGGATAACGAGTGGGTTATGCAGCACGAGGAGGGGGCGAAGAGAGATGCGGACGGTTCATGCGCTGCCCGCCCAGCCTGCTCGGCTTTGGATTGTTCGTGGTTTCACTACAAGATTAGATGATAGCTCGAGAACGAGTCTCATGATGGTAACGCGTCATGAGACCCTCCATGCGGCCAGCGGATGAAGAGGGTTGAGTTCGCACAAACCATTGCTACTGCCAGCCAGCAACCGTTGTCCGGTTGACCGGCCAAGCGGGACCAGTTGGATTTAAAGCTCAAGCCAGCTGACTGTGTGCTGGCTAATTTGTCTCAACGAAAGCGAAATCAACACAATCGCCGATAGATGAGCGCAGGGACAGTCTGGCGCTGCAATCGCCCCCGGCCAGGTTAGCGCTTCTCGTTATCTGGCGAGCATGCTTTTCCTACCACCTCAATTCGATATTGGGCCAAATTTGCGGTCTTCCAACCCGCAAGTAACGGCAGTAGCACAAGACTGTCAATTATAGTCGGGAAGTTTCGCGTATGGGACCATTATCGAGCCATCAGTAGTCTAGATGTTACCTCTCCCTTCCGCTTACCGCTTCTATCACTCTAAACTAGCTAGTGCGCTAACCTTTGCTTGTTGGTTTCAAATTTGCAAATCACGCTCGCGAATCTAGCACCTGAGCGGATGGTGCACGCAATTCGAGTCTAGCGTGCAAAATCCAGCTGTCATCGCACGTATGCTAGAACTACTTTCGTCGTCCGAAAGATTTTCCAGCTCCAGCATCTTGGCTCTGAACAGAAGCAGGTAGATAAATTCTATCTCTATCTTGAAATTGATCCCCTTTGCGTGCCAATCCTCTGTGGCCGATTATGGGTCTTGCGCTGAGGGAGGAAGAGAGAGAGAGAGGTTAGTTCTAAATGTGGTTGGCGTCGCAAGCGCTTAGGCAGCTGGCACGCAATAGTTGATCAGCGGATATTGATGATTCATGGAGGCCATGAATGTCGCCGGCAGTCTATTGTTTCGGGGCGACATGGGCTGAAAGCCAATAGGGTTGGGCAAGTAGACGAGAAGATAGGGGCACTCGATGCGGCAAGCCAATGTTTGCGCTGCGCCGTTTGCTCTCGGGCCGCTGCGCTTAATTGCGACGTTTGTAATGGGAACTGGCTGGCCTGCTAAACCGGGCGACAATATCGGACCAGTTTTATTATCATCACGCGCCTTTCTACCATCATATCTACTCCTTCAATTGAGCACAGTTTCAAGCTCACAGGTCCACTGATAGGAACAAATCAAGGATGAGACCCTTGAACTGTCCTAAGTTCTCGTTGTCCCGAGGAAGCTCAGGTAGTAACCTGCGTGTGCGAGTGTATATATAGATACACTTTCCATCCCTAACTATTGACTCACTGGACGACTTCTCGACAGGAAGTCGGCCCAGCCAGTCAAGTGGCCTGCGAGAGTTAGTGTGTTAACTGGAGTCGCTGCCTGCAAATGGTCAGATGGGTTGCAGCGACTCATTATTGGGGCGAGCGTGCGGCAGGGCGCTGTTGTGATTGCGCCTCCTTGCGCCAGGATGGACGCCTTCACGGGCCATTTGAAGCCGAGCTTACCAAGTTGTGCCTCGAGGAAGGAAGTTAGCAATAGGAAGTTGGGTGGCAACTGTTTGTAATCGCCAACTCAATCGCTGGTGGCCTCACATAAATTTGCCCACTTACCCTAGTATTCTGTCCTCGCGAATGATCTCACAATCGTCTCGGTCGAATTGATCTATCGGTTCAAGTTAACACTCCCACCCTCTCTTGCCTCTCACCGCATGATTAGATAATAACAGTTCGTTTCTTGTCAGTTGGAAGACCAAAAATCACCTTGGTGTAGGTTTTGTGGATTTGACTTTTGGGCGGAAGTTGGATCAGAATGTTCATGTGGCGAGAGCGCTGAGCTGGCCAACTGAAAGTCGGCAGACTAACCCTGCCTTAGGCAAAACTAGCGATAATGCTTTTAATACTAGCAAGCACTTGGCTCCGTTGCAATCAATCAAGCGTTCAACTTGATCATTTGATTGTTGAATCGGAAGCAGGTCATAATTTGTTGTGTCTGGACTTGCGAGTGAGGCTTCAACTAGGTAAATAACTTAACACATGCCTCCCAATGAGTTTTGTGATCGCGCGGGTTTTAACCACCTCGCCTCCTGGATCAGAATTCCCCGCTCGTCCAATCTCGAATCATCTAAAGATTATCGAATTGACTCTGCCGTTAAAGCTCAAAAGAAGAGAGAGAGATGGAGAGAGAGAATTGGTTTTATTTGAAAGCCGCTTTTTGGCGACAACACTGGGCGCTTGCAAATGCGTCCATAAATCCTCACTGAAGGTCGGCAGTTAGTTGGTAAACAAGAGACACATAGAACCTCCAGTATTAACCCTTTGAACTTAAAATTCAAGCTTTGAGTTTGTATTGATCTGTAAGAAGAACCTGGTGGGTTCTCTGGTTGCTGCATTAAGAGCCAAAACTTCGTTGAGACCGCGAAAGGCAGACGGTTATCTTATCGTTGCGCTTACTTGCAAAGCCCAAAAGTGCGCGCCAGTGATCCTCGGCTCCGCTTATTAGATAAATCTGCCAGCTTGATAGTATCTAGATGGTCGGACGCAAATTCAACTAGCTTCTGGCTTCCACAGAGGTTTTAACCAGTTTTTCAAGTTGTTGACAAAATTCGTATTCGCTCAGATGGAGAGTATGAGCGCCACCCTGAGACAAAGGTGGCGCATATTTAAAAAATCTATCAGATCTTTCTTGTTACATAAGCGAATTTGATCTTGTGCTAAAACTCGATCTGCTGTTATCCGAAAGCATAGCCCCATTTGTGAAAGACCCAGCCGCCGATTTGACTCCAGTTGAATCGGCAGCCCCTTGAGTCTTCCCTCTCTCTCTCTCCCTCTTCTCACGTCAGACTTACCAATTCGGTGGCTAGTCGACCTTTTTGTGAACTCATAGGTGCATTTTGAACACCATCAGTCCATTTTCTCGATTTGCACAGTAGACAGATCTTTTTTAATGCGAATTAAACCACTATAAAGTCCGCTCGATTTTGCCTTTCATTACGAGCAAAGTATGTTTTCGTTGCTTCAGTGACAAGTGACTTAGACTGGTTAGCATTCATCTGCGAGTGACACTCGCTGTCATCAGGTAGAATTGAACATAACTTCAAGTTATCAAGCGAGAAGATCCGAGTGAGAGAGCACGAGAGTTCGCGTTATGCGAGCACCTTTTTTGCAGTCTTACCAATAGTAGCAGTTAGGAGGGAGGCGAACGAGCCTGTTGTTGTTTTCAAGCCAAATCTTCTGAAAGGTCTAGTTTAAGAATAACGCAAGTATTTTAACGAACCATCCCTTAAAATGCCATCGTCCACCATCACCCTGCACAGCCCGCAAGCAACCAAACCCATCAAGTTGAGAAATCTCATCAATGGCGAACAAACAGGTGACACCCTGCACCAAAAGTACATGTTGAACAACAAATCGCACGGATGTAACGAAACTCGCTGTTTGGGTTCCTTGTTGAACCCGAAACCTGTAGAATACAAGGTTCGTTCGGTTGCTGAAACATTGGAGCAGGCTAAAGACTTTGTCAACAATTTCTATGCCTCAATCAAGAGGCTTGACTCGCGAGCGCACAAGACAAGATTGAGCGAAATAGAGGAGCAAATTAGAACTACTGACACTTATTATTTGAAAGAGACTGAGTTGATTTTTGGAGCCAAGTTAGCTTGGAGAAACGCGGCCCGTTGCATTGGGCGCATTCAATGGTCTAAGCTGCAGGTGTTTGATGCAAGATTTACAACAAACGCAAACGAAATGTTTGAGGCACTTTGCAATCATATAAAGTATTCAACTAACAAGGGAAGCCTAAGATCAGCCATAACAATATTTCCACAACGCGTCAAGTCGACTAAAAATGATTGGCGCATTTGGAACTCTCAACTTATCGGCTACGCTGGCTACCGCAACAAAGAGACTGGCCAAATTTTGGGCGACCCAATCAACGCTGATTTCACTGAGGTTTGCCAAAAACTTGGCTGGAAGGGTAAGGGGACAAGATTTGATGTTTTACCCTTAGTTTTGTCGGCCGGTGGTGGTCCACCGCACTTGTTTCCCTTGCCCGATGATTTGGTTCTACGAGTTAAAATCAAACATCCCAAGTTCAAGTGGTTCGAGGAGTTGGGCTTAGAATGGTATGCGCTACCCGCGGTAGCGAACATGATGCTCGACGTTGGAGGGCTCCAATTCACTGCGGCACCCTTTAGCGGCTGGTACATGGTAACTGAGATTGGAACTCGCGATTTGGGCGACACAAACAGGTACAATGTCCTCGAGGAGGTGGCGCAGCGAATGGGCTTGAACACAACCTCAAACATGAGCCTATGGAAGGATCAAGCGGTGGTTGAGTTGAACATCGCTGTCTTGGATAGCTTCCAATCGGCTGGAGTGACAATAGTTGATCATCACACAGCGAGCGAGATATTTATGACACATTTAGCCAACGAGCAACGACTTAGGGGCGGTTGTCCGGCCGATTGGGTTTGGATTGTTCCACCAACGGGCGGGTCAACAACACAGGTGTTCCATCAGGAGATGGTAAACTATCACTTACTCCCCAACTATGAATACATTGAGCCAATTTGGAAGAACTACGATTGGACGAACTGGGAGAGACAGCAGCAGGAGAAACTCGATAGCGTTAACAAGAGAGGCTCGATCATTGGCACAGATTCGCCATTAGATTCAAAGGGATTTTCGTTGTCGCCTTCGAGTAGAATTCTCAACTCAAACGGCGAACTGACACCTCGAAAGTTGCGCTTTAAAGAGATTGCAAGGGCAGTGAAGTTCACCTCGAAACTTTTTGGCAAAGCTCTATCGAGACGAATCAAGGCGACCATCTTGTATGCAACAGAGACAGGAAAGTCGGAGAGATTTGCAAACAAGCTTGCGCAAACCTTCTCCTGCGCCTTCAACGTACACCTAATGAGCATGAGCGACTACGATATGACCTGTCTGGAGCACGAGGCTCTATTACTGATAGTGACAAGCACCTTTGGGAATGGAGATCCACCAGAGAATGGAGAATTGTTTGCAAAGCACCTAGCTGCGGTCAAGTTGACGGGTGACACATCGCCAGATATCGATAGCATCAATTCAGTCTCAACAAATCCGTTCTTTCAAATGCTCTCGGAGGATCACAAGGATGGTCTTGGTTCGGACGAGAAGGACGAGGATGGTGAAAAGGATGGCAAGAAGCAGGATAAACAGGAGCAGCAAACGAATATTAAGCCACTCTCTAATGTTCGCTTTGGAGTGTTTGCGCTAGGCTCAACGGCATATCCTCACTTCTGTGCATTCGGACGCTATGTTGACCAAACACTAGGCGAACTTGGCGCTGAGCGGATACTCAAATGCACCTGTGGCGATGAGTTGTGCGGACAGGAGAAGGCCTTCAACGAGTGGTCTAGTCAGGTGTTCAGGATTGCCTGCGACGTTTTCTGTCTCACAGATTCGATCGGACCAATCGAGGAGCGACCCGAGGTTCAGTGGTCACCTAGCCATGTCAAGTTTGTTCCAGTTGAGCTCATCGGCAACGAGTTTGGCCAAAACAATAACATTCAAATGCAAGATAGAAACAAGCCAGAAATGGTCAATTCAAGCGAGATTCTCAAATCAAATGAAGTTTTTGGAAGTAAGAAGGCAATCGTTAGAAATCTAATGAGCATAACGAACAAGAGGATCATTCCGTTCACTGTTATTGATCGTGTTGATTTGCACAAATTTGAACCAGAGGAGAATCTGCAAACCCTGCGGATTGATTTGGAAAGCGAATGCATTTCTGGCATTGGCACAGTAACTGCGCCAGCGTTAAATCAGACACCCACTAAACAGGCGCCCATATCCTTCGAACCGGGCGACCATGTGGCCATCTATCCAGTCAACAAGTTGGATATGGTGCAGAAGATACTCGATAGAATGAGGAAAGATCTCGAGAATAGCGACACCAAAAGGAGGTTACTCCCGTTTGATTTTGATCAAATTTATACAATTCTAGTGAAACGCGAAAACATGGACCTGACACCGGCAACACCAATGGGCGCCCAAGGCGCCCTTGGTGAGGATAACTGGATAACGCACGATAGGTTGCCCATGACATCCATTCGAGAGGCTTTAACTCGTTATCTTGACATCACGAGCCCACCAAATCAGGAACTCCTTCTAATCCTATCGCGACAAACTACTGATTCGGACGAAAGGAAGCGGCTACAACAGATGGCGAAAAATTTCACCATCTATGAGGCATGGAAAATTAGGCAAGTTCCCTGCCTATTGAGCGTTCTTGAAGAATTCAAAACGATCAAGTTCGAACCTGCACTCGTTACTCAGATACCATTAATGAAGCCACGATTCTATTCGGTTTCTGGAACAAGTATAAGCCTAACACTGGGAGTGGTTAGATTTAAAACTCAATCTGGCGAATTGAGAGAGGGCCTTTGCTCTAATTACTTGAACACTGTGCCAATAGGTGCTCAGACATCTATTTATGGTTACATCAGATCCGCACCCGCTTTCCATATGCCACTAGACAAAACTGTGCCAATGATATTGATTAGCGCCGGAACTGGTATCGCTCCATTCAGATCTTTTTGGCAACAAAGATATGCTGATATAAAAAAGCGAGCTAACTTGCAGCAACAGACAAGCAACAAATTATCGCTGAATATTACTTTTGGTCGAATAGAAATGTATTTTGGTTGTCGTAATTCTAATTACATACTTTACAAGGATGAACTGGATGACATGTATGAGAAAGGAGTTTTGTCCAGCATCAGTATAGCCTTCTCACGCCCCAACGAGTCCGATATACTAGCCGAAGCTGATTCAAATATGTTGTCGACTAATGGCAGCCCTATACAAACTCTCAAGAGTTCCAAAGTGGCCAGCATAAAGCAGGCTCGCAAGAAAATGTATGTCCAGGATAAGCTGCTCGAGGATGGTGATGACATATATAGATTGATCATGCTTGGTGGCGCTCATGTTTATGTTTGCGGAGACGTGGCTATGGCTGATGGAGTTTATAAAACCCTAACTGCCATATTCAATAACAGTCTCAAGGCTGGAAAGTTTGCCGATACCTGTAACCCATCGCCTGATAATAGTGCCACCGACAGTGGTTGCTGCGGAGATTCGGCGAGATCTTTGGAAGACGGCGAGAGCGTGCTGATGAATCTGAGGAATCTAAATCGTTATCACGAGGACATATTCGGCGCAAAACAAGCATCGTAGTCGAACCTGTATGTATTGATGTATACTAATTATGTATTCAAGATAAAGTAATCATCGTCGTTAGATGGACACCAATCGGTTGGAGATACATATTCAGTTCAGTATCGGTCCCTTCTGTCTCTACGCTCCTTTCTTTCCCTGCTCCTGTCTCTACTCCTTGAACGAACCCTGTCATCCGACCTATGGCTCTTCTCTCTCCGTGAGGTCTTTTCCTCCCTCCTTGAGGATCTGTCATCTCGCCGCGACGATCCTTCGTCCCTACGAGATGATCCCTCATCCCGCCTAGAGGATGACCCCTCTTCCCTTCTCGATGATCTCTCGTCGCGCCTAGATGAGGATCGCTCGTCCTGTTTAAGTGATCTGTCGTCTTGTCTGATAGGCCTGTCATCGTGCCTTAGAGATCTATCATCCTGTCGCATCGGCCTGTCATCCGATCGCCTTATACTGTCCCTATCATCTCTTAGATCTCTCAGATCTCTAGCTTCATTGCGATAGTGATCTGATTGGGAGCTAGGATGGTGGGGTGTGTAATAATTTTGCGTTCCTATGCCTGGGAGCATGTCTTGACTGATACCAGAATCTTCAGGCTTTCCGCCCATCCCTAAACGAGTGGATAGATCCATGTTTACTTGAGGTATTCTATTTGCTGGATTATACGGCGCTTGTGAATTGTTCCACGCTTGTGGTTGAATGAAACGCATTCTATTCATCTGATGACCACCGGAAAGCATCGGTCCATTATTTATAGCATTCGGTAATGATCCTCGCATCATGGGTCGTGGTGTACGCATCTGCATCCGCATGTTAGGGTATGAGGGTGCTCTTTGGCCTCCAACTCCAGCACCTTGGTTGTAGGTATTCAGACCTGAGTATGGTAAACCCTGGGTGTTGGCATGTATGCCACTTATCGAGCTGATACCCATGATGCCGGCTGCATGAGGATTAGGTCCATTGTTGGAGTTGATCTGCGTACGTGTTTTGGTCTGAGACTCAAAAAGATTCAAGTTTTGCCTATTGTAGGGTGTTACTACAGGATTCTGGCCATAAAGCTCAAGTTTTGGCAGCTTTTCCATCACTATCGGAAGAGGAGCTTCTGAGCCAAACGTAACCACACAAAAACCTTTGCTCTGACCATTGTTTCTATTCTCAAAAAATTTCACCTCTTGAACATCATTTACACCGACCGAATTTATAGCGTTGATAACGTCTTGATCGGTCGTCCACCAAGTAAGATTTCCGACATACAGTCCAGGATATCTTTGTCGTGTATTTGCATTGGCGATTCCTCCATAAAAATCGTTATTGGTTTCATCACCCAAATCTCCAGCGGCTGAGGCGCCATATAACATGTCAGCCATATTGGCAGGCCGGCAGCACAAATAATGCTCGTATCCTGATAGACTAGGCTAGTGTTCAAGGTCGTAGTTGAGATTTCGTGGTTGCTGATTGTGGTAATGTTTAATAGTCGAGAAATAGACAACAGTAGAGAGATTAAGAAAACAGCGCTTCATCTCTTGCAAGAATAAAGCTGATTTTCCGTGAATTTCTGGTTTTCTGAGTGGTCGGTCAGCACGTCAATTGCATCAACGCGCGCTCGATGCCGCTGCTCACATCGTATGTATATAAAGAGATCGTGATAGCTGATTGTGAACGATGTAACCTTTACCGACTTTTAATGAAATTCTTACTCAAAAATGGGTATAAGGTATCGATCCAAGTGTTACCGACCTGCAAGAAAGGCACAATTAGCCGTCGATTGGCAAATTCAATGATATCGCGCCCTTTGCCTAGATGGTAATGTTCACCTCGACTTTAGTTTTCAAAATCTTGTCACACAAGTTGCGCATCGTTGACCTGACGCATATAATTCTCCTTACATCAAGATAGTGGCTTTGTTAGCGATCTTTAGCCATTTATCGGCCACCGAGTATCGCAGATTCTGGCAGAGGAAGTGGTGAGTTTCTGGGTTGATCCGACTTTCTACTTTTGTCAACCATATGCAGGCAATAACGAGGTGATATTGATCTGGACAATCAAATTGTATACTTGAGAGCTTGCATATCAATGGTGAGTGAGGATTGAATTGATGTGCCAGGCGATAACATGGGCAGTCGGGCCAAGAAAAGTCGATTTCGGTCTCATTGGAACTCTGATTGCCGACGTACGAGCAGGTCTACGCTAGCTCGACAGTTTTGCATTCCGATTGTATGAATCAGTCGGTTACTGGTAGATAGAGAGGCTACAGAAAACGTTACCTCTCGATGAAGTCTAGCAACAACTCTCCATCGGCTAATCTGAATATGGATACAAATATCGAAAACAAGGTTGCATTAGTGACTGGTGCTGGTTCCGGTAAGTAAGAAATTTGGAAAGGTTACCTGTCCCGTTAAGTTGTCTTAGGAATCCTAATCATGGTCCATCATTAGGCATTGGTAGAGCTGTGGTCAGGAGGTTGGTCGATTTAGGGGCTAAGGTGGTAGCAGTTGGACAAACTCAGACGAAATTGGACAGTCTAAAAGAGGAGGTCGGGGAGAGAGTGGAGACGATATGCGTCGATTTAGGTGATTGGAAGGAAACACGGTCGAAACTTGGAGATATTTGCCGGAAGGTAGATTTACTCGTAAATAACGCTGCTTATTCAAGTAACTCTCCAGTCGACGAAGTAACAGAAGAGGAACTGAGCAGAATTATCGATGTTAATCTGAAAGCGCCCTTAAACTTGATTGGATTGGTGGCTAAAGGTATGAAGGAACGCAGATATGGTTCAATCGTTAATGTATCTAGTGTTGCCGCAATCGCAGCCCTCGACGAGCACGTCAGTTATGCTGCAAGCAAGGCAGCCCTGGACATGATCACTCGAGTTAGTGCCAAGGAGCTAGGTCCATTCGATATACGTGTTAACTCGGTAAACCCCACAGTCGTTTGGACAAGAATGGGCAGTGAGTTTTGGGGAAAGGATGAAAAGAGGAAATCCTTAATGATCTCTAAAATTCCGATGGGCAGGTTTGTTGAAGTGAAAGAGGCCGTTGATCCAATAATTTATCTGCTAAGCGGCAATTCCTCGATGATATCAGGCGTAGTTCTTCCAGTTGACGGCGGATTCATAGCCACTTGAGTCTGAAAATAACTAGAGGTTATTAAACGAGCTATTGCGATTGTATCTGCTCCTTGATGCTGGAGATCTCATATGATTATTGTACGGAGGTTTATTAAAAGTTAGGCAGGGAGATCAAAAGGGTGCTAATCATCGTCGTCATCATCATCATCGTCGTCATTAGCATTGTTAACGCCAGTCTGTCGCTGTTCTCTCTCATCCGGTTGATTTGGTGCCCTCTCATACTCGGAGTCGATATTGATTCTTGTTCTCCTCCGCTTCACTGCTGAACCAGATTTGTGAGGCCCTCGACCTCTACGATATTTGCCGTAAGTGCGAGCCACTCGTACAGCCGCATTAGCGACCCGGGCCGGATTCAAATCACAGTCTATATTAAGATGCGCAGAGTCCAATCCAAGTTCGGGTATCTCGCTATCAGCTCCCGTGTCTAGCTTACAATTTCTTCGTTTCCTGCCAGCAATGTTGAGCGATGCCTTGAATCCAAAATCTGGATCCAGAAAATCGCGCCTTTTTATCCTGTATCAATTGATGATTTTGTGGTGGTGAATGTCGTCAATTGACAGCCCTGTTGTACTCGCAAAGTGGGTATGATATCAATCGATTCGCTACCTCTAACTTGACATTCAAACATGCTTCATGGACAATGGAATACGAAAATGCTCAGAGAGGCCAGTATAAACCAAATTGCTATTAGGATAGCAACAAGCAGGTAGTATGTGAAAACATGCTCAGACATTACGATTGGTGTTGATAATCATGCCAGTGTAACACTCTTTCGTGGTATCAATATCGCTCTCGGCCTAACCAGGCAGGCAGGTGAGGGTAGAGTCTGGTCTTGGCTGGACACGAGTTCGACGCTTTCACTGGTATTCAGCTGGAACGCATTAACGGTGAATTCAAAACAGTAAAATGGCTTAAGGATACATACTCCGCCTAACTCTTATCCGTTAGGGCCAGTAACATTCAGTCACGCAGCTCTGAAAGAACTCACAAGCTACCGCATGCCAATCTGAATATCATTATTTTTCTGTAAACTTGCTGAGGACGAGGATTACATCTGTTTTTGGCTTCTCGGCAATCAAGCATTTCAAAGTTTGTATTCGTAGGATTGCTGTAGAATATTGGTCGCGAGCTCAAAATGTCAAGGATTTATAACTGAAATACGCCCGGCCATCAGAGTACCCGGCGTTGGTGACTTTCTCATGTAAACAACAGCCCAACAACCATGTCATTCAAGTTGGTTGCGTTCGTTGGTCGGTCAGCAGAGTTAGTCTTGCAAGATTAGTTCAACAGGTGTCGCATATTCAAGAGAGGCCATCAGGATACTTTCAGTCGCCAGTGCGACTGAGATTCCAGTGTTAGTTCATCGCCAACCTTGAAATCCGAGATCGAACAAAACAAATAAAGCGTAATTTTCACCCGTCGATAGATCAAAGAACAGCTGATCGCCCTGCTCGATACCAGTTCAGCTCCCCACCACCCATTGAGTATGAATAAGTTAAGCCACTTGCAATAATCCATTCGACTTGTTGAGCCGCCGATTGCGTAATAGGCCAGAATGGCGCCCACTCATACTGTAGGCTATGGTAAGTTATCGTTCAGATCGCACCTTCAGCCGAAATCAAAAGGTACGCAGTTCTAACATCAGGAGGTGAAGCAAGTCGATCGCATTCATCGAGAAACCTCCTTTTTTTGTCACTTTCATGCAAACTAAAACCTGAGTTAACAGTCACTCGAATAGTTGTGATATTCTGATGATTTATTCAATCACTCAATACAAGTTGCACGCTTAAACAGACTGATGGCACTGTAGTTTGGGCTGGGATAACATTAAGATTCTAATGGTATACCTCGACTTTGACCATTCGACGGACTTGTCTCGAGAGCGTTGAATGTCACGCATTTACGGATAGCGCGAGCCGTATCCATATGGGTAGACTCCACTCACTGCAATCCTACTCGGTTCTCGGTTGAACATCGAGCCATATCTAAATAGAGGTGCAAAAGAAAGTGCACGAGCAAAGTTAGTCAATCTGTTCGCCAAGGCACTGTTTGCATGCTCATGCTTCTTCCTTGTTTAAAACTAAAACTCTCCACTTACCCGCTGTTGTAGCCGCCATAGTTTGAGTATCCATAATCGCCTTGCGGGTACATGCGCCCGATCCGACCTGAGTCGAGCCTATCGTAGACGCCACGCGGATATGGGCCACGGTAAGGATTGTCCTCGATTGCGATCTTACTTGGAGCCGTGCCGTCGTATGGGTTCCTTGCGCCTCGGATCGTTATCAAGGCCCTCTCACCTGTTGCACCCGCTGAGTATGGTCCATTGTAGCCGCCACCTCCATAGGAATCCTCGCCAAAGATCCTTGAGCGACGCAACAGCTTTGCTTCAAGCACTGAGCAGCAAGCAATGAGTGAGATGACCAACAGGGTTGAAGTTTGCATCTTCATTTCGCTGGATGTTAATTTTCCACTTGTATTCGGAAGATTCAATCGATCTGAATGTCAGGTGATGCTGGGAGTTGTCGCTCGTTGTGTACTAGACTCGGATTTTAACTTTTTGTTGTTGATTTCACAATCAGTTGATTCGATTGTTTGAAAAGTTTCAAGTTGACGCCGCTTTTATTCTAGAGAGTCTGTCTGACTTTTTGGTTGACAACTTCTAGCCAACTTCCACAGCCAACCACTAAACTGCTGGTCTCAATAGTTTAACAAATCAATCTAAGAAAAAGGGGGCGGAGCGTGGAACTTAATCGGAAAGGCGAGAGAGCGAGCAATACAGTTGATTGAACTCAGTTTTAGAGGTGAATGTAATTGGGAAGGAAGCGTCAAAATTACAATTGAGCTCTAGCCACCGGCTGCTATCGTTGCCCAAGCTAACTAGCCCCTGAAAGTTTGAGCCTTGCTCTATCAAGGTGGGAGGTGTCCCTTCTATCAGTGAAGTCAATTACTTGCTAGCTCAGATTATGTGTCTAAGGTTCGGAGTGAGGAAGTGGTAGGCATTGTTAGGGCGATGGGCGCGTGAAAACCCAACTCAGGCTCAGGTTCTAGTCAGTGGAAAAATTGGCAATGAGACTAACAAAACTGTTATTCCTTCAACAAAGAAAGTTACGCTGAAAATATGTCTCTCTCCTGGATAGTCTCACCAAGTGAACCCTTTGGTCTACCAAGAAAGCAGCTGCATAGAGCGGGTTTTACCACGAGCAGCACTTATTATGTCTTTCAAGGAAAACTATTGGAGCGCTGTGGTTAGCTACCTGTGCGGCACAGGCTGTGCCACTTTCTCAAACCAACGGAACTCGATATTGAGTGGCTTGCCAACAGAATAAACCATGCGCTATGCTAATAATAAACAGCACCTTAAGCTGAATGGACCTGTTCTTGGCTTCTCGGTCATGAGTATGCACTCATGACTAGAATAGATAGATCAATTCCAAGTTGCGCGGAGTTTATGGGCGAGTTTGGAAAACCAAGAAAAAACACGTCATTGCCCATACAGAGCTAAAGGATGGCAGAGCTACTGACGGATGCACTTTTGGAGCTACCAAAACGCCCAAATTTTTGAAGTACCTAGTAGCGCAAAAAATACCACAAATAAGCCACTGACTCTATATCTACCAGAGTCATAAGAGGCCTAGTGGAACATATACAAGCTCTTATTCATGACATATGCATAATCTCTGACGATTTAAAGCTATTCCTACCAATGCTCATAGGTTTCTTCGGAAGTCCTGCTCTACGTATAACAGGAAATGGTTAAAGCGGTATTTTTATTTTTACATGAACTCAAAGACTCTATCTTATCATGAGAATGCCACTCAACTAGCTAAATGACGAATTCCTCTGAAATGTTTCACAACATTCGACGATATAGTCGACGTTTATAGATCGACCACAAATTGAGTGGTGTGGGAGAGAAGGCCAAGTCCTCTAAATGAAAGAACTATGTATCTGTATTGGTCACTTACGACAAAGGATATCTACTTGCCTCTAACATGGCTGGGCTGATCTGTGCTTAGGTTGATATAACATTCATTGCATCGAAAGCTCACGACTGTCAATTAAAAGGTTTCGTTATTGCTGACAGTCGTCTCTCACTACGTCAGCTATGAGGGTTATGGAGATCCAGCGATCTGCGTTTGAGGTGGGCGCTAACATCGTAAAAAAATCACTTTCCGGCCGCCTCCTTTCACTGGTGACAGATTCTCTCGACGCCTCTGCGTGGGATCCAAGACTGATTTAACGTGTTTGCTCGAGCCACAACCCATGACTACCCACCGCTAGGACGAGCATAGTTATAACTCATGCTTCCGGCATTCGCTTAGCTCGGAGGCTCTCTTGATGTTGGAGCTAGCCTGATTTGATGAATAGTAGTCGATCTCAGATCAAGTTTTCAAGATCATATTCGATTGTTCCTCTAAGAATTCTGCTGCTGCACCCGCTTTGTATTTCAGCATGCCCAACAGCACATCATGTTTTGTACGCATAACAAAGCTGTCGATAGATTTCTCGCAATAAGATTTGCCTCTCGACTTTGTATCATGGTGGACTTAAGTTTATCCTGGTGGAGGGCAGAGTTTCCATATCGCTGGTGATTCATCCATATGGTGCTGGATACTGCAGCCATGGTTACGGCCTCGTTGTTTGATCCGCCGGGGTGGACCAATGATGATATTTCGCAGTTCAGAGGAAGCATATGGGTGACACCGTCTATATCAGCCTGGGCAAGAACATCATTCAAGGATTTAGGCTTGGGCATGGTGGTAGTGTAAATGAACGTGATGTATTCAACCGATCTCGAGAATGGCAGCCAATTCTTCTTGAAGGTCTGTTCAATTCCTTTGCAGGAGCCCATCAAGTGGTGACCGCACAAGCTGGTTTGTGGCACTAGAATGGAACAAAAATGTAACGGTGTTGAGTTTGCGATGACTAAAACTCTAGTGTCCCCTACAAACGTCTGGTTTGGTATGTGTCCAGCTACAAGTTCTGAGATATTTTATTCAATCCAGTTGGTCGCATTAACGAAATTAAGTTAACGCTTCTTCCACGTGTATTTACGCCGTGCGCCTTCCTGACCAAACTTTTTCCTTTCTTTTCTTCGGGTGTCTGGCGTAAGAAGACCAGCGAGACGTAGTCTCTCACGAGTCTCTTCGTCTACGTAAGCGGCAATTGATTTGGATATAGCGTACCGAATGGCACCAGAGATAGAACTAGAGCCCAACTTTTGGGGTCGATTCACTAGTTTCGCGTATATGTCCACCTTATCAAGCATACCTGATAACTGCAAGGGGTACAGTAAGCCTCTTCTCATATATGGGGCTTGAAAGTAGAGGATATCATGGCCTTCAATTTCAACTCGTCCAGTTCCGTTGAGAACTGTTTTGACTCTTACAATGTGTTCACGTTGCTTGCATGTGACGTCAGTGTAGATTTGTCCAGATTCCTCATCTTTCAGGATTTCTGGAAGCTCCAAGTTCAAAGATTGTCCAGGTAGCTCGACAGAAAATTCGTCAAGAAGAGATTTTGCACGCTCAGAATATTTATGGTCGGCCAGGTGCTTCAATGATAGGATGAGATACTCGTAATCCCTATCAGATATTTTCTCCAAAAACTTATCACACAATTCGAGATGCTCGAGCCATCTTCTTCCAGCTGTGTTATATTTGGATCCGTCAGGCGGGTCGAGGACACCATAGGCAAGCTGTTCGTCCTCATAATTATTCAATTCAAACACGCTGTCCCTTATTCGGCCAAGGTGTTCATAATAATTTGGCAGTGCTGTATAAAAGAGATAATGATGAGGCCTGCCCTCAATATCAAATTGAGCATCCTTCACCGCTTTGTATATCAGGTCTGGGTGTTTCATCATTGGCCTGGCCCTCTTGTCAAAAAGCCCACTAGGAAACAAATACCTTATTGCTTTGTCCACGTCCTCCTGTGTCATCTCTTGCGATTCAATGCCCATCATGTTGGCTAGATGTCTCTTCCCTCTCTCGAATTCTTTAGTCTCTTTGAGCAAGAATTCTTTCTGCTCGCGTGCCCGTTTTAGGTAGGACAGCATGCTCTTGCTGATAGCCTTGACACGCTCCATTATGATCGGAAAGTTACAGACGTAAATGTAGACTGAGGTTCCAGCTGTAGACTAGCCAGATGCAGACTGAGGATCTCTGACCAGAGAGCCTAGCTCACACCTGTATATGCCTGTTCTTGACTAAAACTAAACGAAAGCACATGGTTTTTTTCGACCCGATTTGGGGTGAATACGAGAGAAATGAGTAACGCGAAACGCATCGATACTTCTCGCTAATATAGCATTCACAATTACGGATGCATTTCTAGGGCACCACGAAGTTGCCGGTAAATTTATTTCTTTCCCCGCAGGGGTAGAATGTGCACAGTTTGACATTATTCATTCGAAACTCTCACAAGTATTGAAACTGTCCCTGAAAGTCAGCCCGAATGCCCTGATGTTCCTCTAGTTTCACAGCATGTCTGGGGAAGGGAAAGATTTCGGTCTATGGAAGAGTGAAAATCGGGAATTCAATCATCAACAAAATTCACTGAGCCTTTATGTGCGCGCTCACGAAAGAAAGCGGGCGGATCCGGCGCAAGTGAACATCTGCTCGACAGAGCGCTCTCATGACGAGCATTGCGTCCCATGCATTTAAGCGACAGTCAACAAGCAGGCGGATCGAAGAGTTAGAAAGAGGAGGAGGAGGAAAAGAGATAACGAGAGTCAAGTGTACAAAACAGATTTAGACATAACAATATCCTCCGCCATGACCAAGGCCTGGTTAGATCACACCCCATCAGATCAATGAGCAAGCATTACAAACCCAACATTGGTAATTTGGATTTCCTCTCAGATTGATCGAACTGTTTGAACCAACTTGGTGCTTTCCTCACGATATGGAACCAGAACGAACGTGAAATAGGCAACAACATACCCGATATTGTCAAAAATACGAACGCCTTCAAGTTTGTCGCTCAAAATCCCACTGGAAACCGAATTGCACTGGCCTTCTCTCGAGCACAATGCCTACAATCAGATCAGCTATAGTAGGATATAACGGACAGAGATGGGCCTTGGATCCTGACTTCATGAATTGTCTTTCACTCCCGACTACGCCCAGGCTCGAATGCAATGCATAGACCATCTAAGCGTCACATACGAACCAACAAATTAATCTGACGTGGAGCGATTCAAGTGTAATCGTCAACATGAAGAAGTCATTCATGAACAATATCAAGCATTTCGTCGATTCAAATGTTCGCCAGCGGATCGATAGAGTGGCGAACAACAACAATGAATTTTTCGGCGACGACCTCCTCCTCGTCGAGCGCCAATTTGAAGATCTTAGATACGTTTTAGTCCAAGCCGAGAAGAGAATCTCGGCTCTACTGCAATCGATCAATACGTCAACACTGGGCACCTACACCCATAATGTCCAAGCTAGTCTCAATTTATCTGGCACTCTGGTCGGCCCAGCTCAAATCCCGAACTCAGCTGCTAACAGTACGCAACAGCAATATAATGAACCTACCCAGCCAACCTCCACGCAGCCCAACTCGAGCGGTTCGATGTTCAAGTCAACAATTCAATCAGCATATCAGCCTAGTTCAGAGTTATCAATTCATAGCAATATTAAGCAGCAACCAGCACAAGCAAACTGTAAGACTATGGTGTCTGATTCTAATGCTGATTCATTACGAAACGATATGAGAATGCACAAGAAGCTTCCTATTGTTGGATTCCTCAAGTTCTTGGTGAAGTCGTGCGTTAAGTTGAAAGCGGATTCCATCTTGGCAAAGACATTAACACACTGTTCACAACTACAGACTCAGCTGACAAAACTTTATTTAAGTTATGAGCAAACAGTAGAATTGCAGTGTTTGAAACCCATACAGCAGATACTCGAGCACGACGTTCCAAATGTGATCAAACTTAGGAAGTTATTTATTAAATCACATAACGACTTAGAGTCTACTAGAGCCAAATACAATGGGGCAAACCAAAAACAGCAGCATCAGCAATTGCAAGCGGGCCATTTCACTAGCTCCAGCTACACTGTAACACAGACAAGCGCTCAACAAGCCCATGTAAACAAGCTCGATCATCTTAGAAAGGAACTAGATGATGCCGTGACCAGATCCGAGCAGGCAAAGGTAAGTGATCGCCCTTGATCCGATTGAGTGATTTGATAAGAGAAACATTGAAACATAAACATTGCACAGTAATTAGAGCTTGCGAGTGCGAACACAAACTACATGGATAATTCCACTTGTTGGAAGAGGCCGACTGTTTTGTTCACCCAGTGCCTCAACAAGTGTCAATACGTGCTAAATCAAATCATTGGCCAGTGATAACATCGAGCGCTTCTGCTATTTCGAGTAGCATGCGCTAGCCATGTCCACGAATCAAACCATTCGTCATCGGTTCTGTTATTGCAAGCCACATTCATACCTCTACCATGTTTGAGTTTCGAAACATTCGACATTCTATTCTCTTCACTTGAATCCCAATGCTAGGTTGCAAGATAGTGCAGCTGAATTGATCGCCATCATCATCATATGCTTGTGAACTATCGAGTTACGACCTTTGAACTGAGTCCGTTGTTGCATCAATTAATTTGATGCAAGGGTTGCTCGTTTTTCATCTTATTCAGCATTCGAGATGGTTCGGCACATCAGCCGGCAAGAACTCAAGCGCCTGCATCGACGTTTTTCCAGGCAACCAAGCTTAGAGTCTCCTGAAGCTTGTGTCAAGTTCTAAACAACCACCCTCCTTCTTGCTTCTTATTTGTCAAGGGGAGAGGAGTGTAGATTCATTACTATTCCGCAATCCCCATCTAAGCCGACAAGGTAAGCTCACCCGCCTAACCCATCGCCCTATTCTTGAATCAATCGCTAGGATGCCTACGCAGCAGAGCTTTATGCTTTCGTCTGTCGTGAGACGGAATTAGTTAGTCTGCTTATGAAGTTTTACCAATACCAGGCAGACTACCAGCAGAAAGTTGCCGACACCATGCAAAGCTCATTGCCGTCATTGAGCAACCTGTTAGGTAAGTAAAGGCTGCCCTCTCCTTTCAAACCTCTCTCTATCCATCTCAGAGTTAATCTCCTCCCGGGAGATTATGCCCGCGCGTCCTTTGAAGCTTCGATCTAGTTTGGATAGTGCTTGAATTGAGATGCGAGCAGCCACTTTCGGGGCGAGGCCAACTCTGAGTTGGGCGAGCAAGCTGTGGTTAAATGGCTTGAGCGTCCCACGGGTTGATTTGGAAAAAGCGTCAGCCAGAGTCCATTGTATTTTCTCCCGCTGTCATTACGTCTATTTACTCCCGCAACACAATGGCAGTGTCTCATGCGATAGGAGGGGGCAGAGGATGGTCACTTACCGAGCGCGGTATCACCTACAAACCTCGCAATGCCTACGCCCAGTCAGCAACTGAACTGTTACCGCGGCACAATTTGTCGTAGCAGATGCATTGAACGCCTAACAAACCATCAGAGAAGGCAGGATGGTTCGGCACTTGTACGCTGCGAGAAAAACGGCGTACCAACAGCACCATGAGCCGCTTCCATTTTTGAACTCCGTAACTCAGCCTACGGCATGGCCCAAGCTCATTGTTTGTTTACTAGCTTGCTCGCTTAATGCTCTGAAATATACACTTGCTGACTCTTCGGGCCAAGTTTAGACCGCTCCAACCCAGATGAGATGAGAAAGAAGCTGCCTGCTGCCCTTGCTTGAGGTGAAAATTCCTAACTCTCAACTTTTGACCGTAGAGCACCTTCCATTGATCAACCTCCCTAGCTTGACAGTGAGAAATCTGACTGTCGTCCTATTCTCTCACACAGCTCGTTGCCGTGCCAACCCCCGGGGGCTTGAGTGCCAGTTCACGACAAGCTAGGTGAAGCATCACAAGCTTTTCGAACACTTGTCCAACATTGACTTGATCAATTTTGGATCGACCATGCGATCGCTTCTCAAAATAGAGGGCAACATCAGTCTTATACGTCCACCTGATCGACGAAAGTTCTCCACCAAGGAATGGCTCATCTGAGGCCCTTTTTGCTCTTCACTCGATCAGTTTCGAGCGAGATTCGCCAACTTTTGCAGCTTCTCGTAAAGAGCCATTGACATTTGACGTGATTTTTAGATCTGATCATCTAAGCCGAACGTCTAACGAGGTCAAGTTTTTAGTCGGCTTGACAAGTCTCCCTCTCTTGTGCTCACGCTTTAAATTACGACTCACCTCCTACGGCAATCTAACAACGGTTTACTAACTAGCCATCTTATTGCTCGTTCAACAATTAACTTTCAGCTAACTCGCCGAGAAAGGTTGTCTTTGGTACGCCCCTCAATGAGCACCTCCGCTGCACAGGTAGATCTGTGTCGCTCGTAATCGAATTATGTATTCACCTATTGTATTCAAATGGGCTCGCTGAGGAGGGTATATTCAGAATACCAGGTAGCTCAGTTAAGATACGAAAACTGAAGAACGCCATGAACGCCTGGTTCGTCACTCTCGCAAGCCAAGACGAATTGGAAGAGGACCAAGCCAATCCGTGTAACAACTTCTCTCTGCTTGCTATCCACGATCTATTTAAGGATATTGTTGGACAACGACAAGCTGTGACTGCTGCTGATTCCATTAACAGTCAGTCAATCGCACCAACATCGACAAAAGAACAATCAAACTCGGCTGCCAACACTAACTCACCAGATTCAAACCAACATCTGGTATACGATGTCCATACCATCGCAGGTCTGCTCAAACTCTATCTACGTGAACTACCTGAGCCCCTGTTCACCTATGACCTCTACGATCAGTGGATAGAGGCCACAGTGAAGACACTGAACAACGAGCGACCTACCGCGCTTGAACAAGTAGTCAAGCTGCTGCCCAAAGCCAACTACGATAATCTAAGTCATCTTATAAGATTCCTACATTTGCTCACATGTCACTGCGAACTGAACAAAATGACAGCAACCAATCTGGCCATAACAATGGCCCCATCTCTCATTTGGGCTCGACCGGTTGGTCTTTCGCAACACGACCAACCTTTGAATAAAGAACGACAATATGACGATGAATTACAATCGTTGAATTCACAACTATCCAACATCGGCATATCGACATCCTTACATGCCCTTGTTATAGAAAATCTTATCAACCAAGCGGAGACACTATTCCCAGGCTCAATAGATTTTACCATTGCAGACCTCAGTGAGACGCGTGTGACATTGTATGGAAACAAGCATAGACCACTGAAGAAATCAACCCGCGGAAAGCAAGAGAGGTCGATGAAGTCAACCTCACCGACCGGTTTATCAACAGCAAGTTCCTCCTCCTTTTCCTCAGGATCTAATGGCTCGGCACAATCCTCGGGGAGTAAGAATCAGAATCGCAAAGTTGAGTCAGTGGTCGGGTTTTTTCAGGGTGACGACAACAACGTGACGATAGAGAAAAGCAGCAACCCGAAGTCCGTTCATGGCCATGAAGCGAAACAATCAAACCCTATGCAGCAGCAGCAACCACCCCCAATCCCTCCGGCACCAGTTGCTAGATCTCATCTAAGACAATCCAGTGACTCTACGACGACGAATCGTCCTATCAAGCCGCCAGCGCCTCCGTTACCACTCGCTTCCAAGCGAAACCCGAAAGTTTCCGCGATCGAAAGACATAGTTCTCATGGTTCAAACCCTGTCAATACTTCCAGCTCTCCGCGAGGGGCCGGGGCCATCATTGGGAACCTGAATGCTGCACGTCCGTCAGTGCCTCCCCCTAACCGTCCCAGTAGACTTCCGTGCGAATCAGCATCTCAGAACGTTTCAGATCAGTGCCCTGGTTCAAAGTCGAGTGATGTTAGCCCAAATGGCGACAACGGAAGTTCACATAGCATAGCAAGTAGCGGAAACTTGCGCACTGAATCAGAAGAAGTTAGTGTGAACGATGTTGATGATATCGACATCAATGTTTCGAATTCGCCTATTGTGTCATTGGATAGCATTTCCGGCGAGGACAGTAGCTTCGAAAACGAAGCCAACTATTCAGATCATCCATGGCAAGATTACGACTCTGAGCGAGACAACAATAAATCCAAGTCTACTAACGAGAAGGTCGGAATTGTGAATTCAGCAGTTGAGTCAAGAGGATCATATGAAGCTCAGAATGTTAGAGTGGCGCCTAAACCTTTCGAAAGGACAGCGCGCAAACAACGTATTGTACTCGAAGATACCGTTCCTTTGGAGTCGACGCCGGAGAAGCCGCCGATTAAGCCGCCACGTAGCGCCTCACCAAAGATAGCACAATCCACACCATTGTGATCAGCTATAGAAATAAGATATCAGTTACATAAGTTTGTTACAAATTAAAGTCTCACCTTGAATCTCCAGCAGATATTTGTCATTCAATGGTGGCTAATCATCTGAGGTTTGTCCACTACATGAATATAGCGCTAATAGCTCTATAAAAGACGGTCATGTGTCACCTGTCTCGCTATCATTGCTGTTTATCTCGTGGACACTACACCTACAACTTGATCATGACCCATAAATAGAACAATGTAGATGGTGACTGTCTCGTATTTGGCCAAAAATAGCGCTCGTGTAAGCTCCTAGTCTTTCAAAGGTTGGCTGGTTCATCACGGACATTGATACGTTTTCCAAAGTTTCGTATATAAGCTAGCATGTTCGGTTTTCAGATCATCAAAACTTAGCTGAATTTCAAACAACCAACTCTCAACACCTGAACCATCAGCCAAATCACACAACAATCAAACATGAACAAATTCGGAGGCCTAGTTTTGCTCGCCTGCGTTGCCTTGGCAGCCGGTATGACCATTCCAGAGGAGGACCTCTTCGAGGATGAGGCGTCCCAGCTTGCTGTAATCCCAAACAACGACCAAGAGGTTGCACAATTAAGCGGAAAGGACGTCATCTTTGGCGACTTCTGCATCCGAGCCCGCGACCACATAATCAGAGATATCAAGCAAACCTCAAACGGAATCGCATCCGACCTATTTACTCTATTCTTCGCCTCTGCCGAGAAGCTAGTCACTGACGCCGTTGATGTCAACAGGAACGCAGCCAACAGACTCGGCGAGCAAATCCGAAACCCGGAGGCCGAATTCGACTACCCAGAGGGCGAGGGACCCGACAGCGTGATTGCCGACGGCCAAAGGAAGATCAAGGAGGCTCAAGTGCAGCCAAGATCGTTCATCCAAGCCTTCATTAGCGCAATAAGCGCAACTGGAGCAGCTCTAAGGAACGGAGTCCTGGAGAGATTGGAGTACATCAAGAACCAGGCCAGCCAGACTCAGCTCGTTATGGGAATCCAGGCGGCTTGCGCCCGCGCCGAGCTCTACGAGAAGGACATCCGCGCCATGTTTGTTGATTACGTAAACGAACTCAAGGCCTCAGACCCAACCATGGCCACCACCCAAATTGAGAGCGTCAACTGTGTTACAGCCAAGCGCATCATGCGCATCGAGGGCTTCTGCAGACTTGCAGGCGTTGCCCAGGGACCATTGATGAAGATCCTGAACCTGAGGGGCCAAAACTAAATTTGGGCCACTTTGAGTCCCTAAAAAGCGTGATATGATCTTATGATAGAAGTAAATTACGAATTGAAGCGACTGCGGGAATTTCGAGCAGCGTATCTCTGAAGTTCTGAGAGAGGAGCTCTAATTTATGTCTTGTTCTATTTGTGTATGGGAAATAAATTAGAAAGCCGACAATTCTGACCATCTACTCCAGCTTGCTTACAGACGGAGCAACAAGTCGTTCCATCTGGAGCCTCTTTATTGTGTAACCCTCACGAAAACCTTGGCAACAACCATCATTTGGGTCCGAGTCTCTCTTGGCGCCGTTTAACCGCAAGCGTGAGGTTTATTGTTAGAACTGACATGACCACCAGGTACACGTGGAGCAGCACTATTGAAAAGAGCAGAGCCAACAGGGAGGTCAGGCTGACCGAGTTGTAGTCAACCCGAAGGGTGAAGTGTCTGACTGAGAGGACGAGCAGGAGGAGGAAGGAGAGGAGGTCGACGAGACAGGAGATGACCAGGATGAAGTAGATGTCAAATAGAATGGCGCCAACGAGTACAACAAACCAGACTGAGCTGAGAATTAGGTTCAAGAGGGAGAAGCGCATCTTGTGGGAGGTGAACCAGATTGACATTTGGTCTTCGCTTGAAAATTGGTGCACAAATACGGTTATGAGCAGGTCGATGGCTAGCAGTCCAATGATTAGCGTTTTGATGCATTTGAGGTTCGCGCTGCGCCTTATGGAGAGCGGGGAGCCAGTCAGGTTGTGGAGCTGTGCAGTGCTGCTATTGCTCGTTTGCGGCTGGTCGAGCGATGCCTGCGAGCGCGACTGCTGGCTCAGGTTGACCGAGCGCGCAAATTGCGCATTACTAACGAGAAAGTTTGTCTTCCCGCCCGTCGCCGATCTCTTGCTTTGCCCATAGAGGCTCGCCTCGCCAGCTAGCGAACCGATTGAGGCCGGCTGCTTGCCAGTGAAAACAGTCTGGCCGCCAATGGCAAGACTCATCAGTTCCTGTTCGGCTGAAGCTGGCGACGAGCTCGCATTCGAGGGCTCCACTTCGCCGGCCATCTGATCGCGCGCTCCGGCCGCCGGGCTTAGCGAGCATGGGGGCGAGATGTGCCGGATTTGCTTGTACTTTGCCGGCCTTGACGCCCTGTTTGCGGCCCCACTCTTCCCGTTAGTGTCGCCGATCGGTTGCGCTCGCTCGCACTCTTGCTGATTCGTCGTTTTGCTTTGGTTCCCTTTTGGGCCCGCGTTTGGCCAATAGGAGCGCTTGTTGCTTGAGGCGCCAAGTCGCGATTGTCTGCTCGCGCTGCTGGTTGGCATTGGTCGGCTTCCAAGTGACAAGTGGCGGCCAAGGGGAGGCGAGCGGAGAAGTGGAGACAGCGGCGAGAGTGCCTGTTGCTAGCTTGTAGCTTTCGAGCGGGCCGACTGGACTGGGGCGCTCGAGTCTGTTGCGAGCCGACAAGTTGCAGGCAACGCCGCCGGGTTGGCCGGCAGCGGGGGCAAGACCACAGGTGTGTTGGGGACAATTGTGTGCGCCAATTAGGAGGCAGGTAAGCGGAGTGTATCGCTTGAGTCTTGTGCGAGACGCTTTGCATGCAAGCGGGCGGCCCGCTGCTGGCTGCGCTCGGCAAAACAGGGCCAACTCAGCGGGCTCCAACTGAGTGCGTGTGAATCGAAGCGGACAGTCGCGAATGATGGCGAGCTAGTTGCGCTTTCGGCTCGAATTGCCGACCTGTTGTCTTGGCGCCGCACACAATCGGAGCCGAGGGATAATTTTGGAACAAAAGCAAGAGCAAGAGCGAGAGCTAAAACTGAAACTGAAACTGGAACTAAATCTAGAGCTGAAATGAAACTAAAACACATAAAACTGGGCCGGCCATTTGCCGGACTGGCCAGTTTGCAAGCATGAACGCAAGCCGGCCGCAGCGGCGGCAGCAGCAGCAGCAGCAGTGGGCGGCCAGGCCAACGGTGTCCACTTTATTGGATTCAATTTGGGCCACTCTCGGCCAGCCAACTCTGCGGGACGAACAATCGCAGAGGGGCCAAACTAATTCGAGCGGAAGTGACTCGAGAGCGGCCCGCTTTGCTCCTGGCGATCGGTTTTATGGGCTTGATTTGCATATATATTGCGCGCGGATGGGCAAAGTTGCGAGTCAGCTCACGCGCGCGCCAAGCCGAGCTCAGCACGAGAGGTGGCATCGTCATCTTTGATCATCATTTTGTCAACAATCCTTGCGCGACCTCCCAGTCCGAGCCGGGCAAACTTGAAGGGCCGCTCGCTCGCTCGCTCGCTTGCGTGCCGGCCAACGGGATGTGGGCCAAGCGGATAACTAATGGTGCTCGCGACAGCGCGACCAGGCTTGGAGTTGGCCGATTTCCAATCTAGTTGCTCGCGCTCTCGCCGCCAGAGACAATGGATTTTGTGCTAGCGAGCGGAGTTTTGGCCGCAAACAATTGGAGCCGGCGACTCCCCCCCCCCTTCAACCCGCAAACACCAAGTCGAGCACAACAAATGATTGCGGTCGCTTTTGAGCTCCGAGGGGCGCGCGCAAACTTCCGCTTGGCCGCCGACTGCGATGCTGGACCAAGTCTGGACGCCCGCTGACAGTCGCTTAGACTTGCCGACCGAGCGAGCGTCTCGCGCGCCGCACACAAAGAGCCGGCCGGCCGAGCCCGCTCACTTCCGGCCCCCGGAGCTGCCGGAAGGGGCGCGCAAGTTTATGGGCTCGCTTGTTCTAGGCGCGCGCCCATCAATTCGATGGGCGGGATTGAATATTTGGCCAACATAACTTACACGCGCAGCTCCAGCCCCTTGGCCGCGCTTCTTGCTGCCAAAATTTGATTGCTGTCGCCACTTTGGCGCGCTCGCATATTAACATAAATGAATGATGAATATTTTCTGCTCGCGCGAGCGGCGCCAAGCAAGCCGCGCGGCCGAAGCGAGCGCCCGGAAGCGAGGAGGCGGCGCAAGGGAGCGAGGAGCGGGCCGGATGGAGGCCAACCGGACGCGTGTCCGTCCTGTTCCCGCCGGACAAACAAGCTCGCCGCTTCCTGTTCCGCCGGCCGCTCGGCTTCGGCCGCCAAGTGGAGCGGACAGGGCTGCTGGCGGCAGCTGGCGCCGGCGCAAACGGCGGCCCCAGTCACCTAAGGCCGCCGGCCGCAGGGTAACATGACGCTCGCTGGCCCGCTGAGACGAGCGTCAAGTGTCAATTTATCATCCCCCTTGCGCGAGACACGCTAAAGCCAACCGGCAGCCCGCTCAGCTGGGGCCCCTCTTGTCAGCAAAGGCGGGTTGATTTGTGCGCAAACAGTAACTTGAGGCTGCCTAGTCGCGGCCGCAACATAACAAAGAGCGCCCCACTCTAGGAGGCGCTAAGCTCTTCACAACTCCCCACTAGCCACACTCGTCGCCCATTGGACCTTCGCCTGTCGCGCTTGTTGACGCGCCGAGCTGGTTAGAGGTGAGCGCGGTTTTACTTTGAGCTCGGCTCGAGGTGGGAGGAGTTTTTGTTTGGGTTTGTTGCCCATCGAGGCCGAGCGCGAGTGCGCGAACGTCGCTAGATGCAGCCCGCTGTTTGGCCGAAGGGGCCGCTTTGCTGGCTTGGCTGACAACTGCGCTGATGCGAGCGAGCGAGCGAGCGCCCCCGTTCGCGCGCGCACAAAACAACGGCCATCCAGTTGCGCGATAAAATAGACTGGGCCGCGCACTCGGACAAACTATAAAGGCGCGCTGAATTTGAGACGAAGCCACTAGCGCGCTTACGCAGCCACAAGGTTGGACAAAACTTGACCGCCCCGCAATTTGGCGCCTCGATATTTAGGGTTATGGGGCACAAAACAAACAACGTTGCGCTGATTCCGTTGATTGAGTGACCGAGCGTCGGCTTGACCTGCGTGAGCGCCGTTGCCTCCGCCCCCGTCGGCGGCCAGTGTTGCCGGCGAGCGAGAGGCGGGCGGCCGCGAGGAGGCCGCCCTCAAGTTTGGAGGGCGAGCGCGAGCTGGCGGCCGTGGCGCGGGGCCAGTCGCGTGAGTTGTCAGCCGGGCCCGCCGCTGGATCCCAGTTGGCCGCATGAATTATCTCGCTCGCTTTGATAGACAGAGACAGAGACGGCGACAGAGATAGAGACAGAGACAGAGA
>Ga0268249_1000102_pt1 | contig 56574 bp, 36 predicted proteins | sample AgamicAtPe_FD_200257 | JGI IMG/M metagenome (GOLD analysis project Ga0268249, IMG submission 200257) | Agave microbial communities from Guanajuato, Mexico - At.P.e (v2) (version 3) | ecosystem: Host-associated > Plants > Phyllosphere > Phylloplane/Leaf | place: Guanajuato, Mexico | collected... | reverse complement strand
TTCTGCCAAGTGTTGATTCAAGCCTGTGCCAAACAACTCGCAGAATGCCTCGTACTGCCTGCGCTTCAACCATGACTCGAGCAAGAGTCTCTCGCGGCCAAATTTGATAACCAAACTTGGGGGCTCACCCTCCTCGATGGTGGCTAGGACTTCGCGGAAGTTAGATCTTTGTTGCCTCAAGTCTTTCTTGCCACGAGATTTTTGTGTGTCGGTCATTAAATCCCGAAGTTTATCACATAAGTCGTCAAAATCGCTCGCAGTCACGTCTTCGTTCTGAGATTTGATTATTTCGTACATCACTGCTAGGGATTCGCCAGCTGATATCTTGATATCAAGGTGAGGGCTATCTAGCAACTCGGTAATTTTGTCCATATATTCTTCGACGAGCTCAATTGCTATGTGAGGCGACGAATTGTTTACCGCCGCAAGTAGTAGAGTCCATCCTTCGAGGCAAGTAGAATGCAAGGAGGCGACAGGTTCACTATGGTTTGGCATTGTATGATCGCCCTTTGCACATGAGGCACTGAATATTGCGAACAATCTATCCATGACTTGTTCAACATAACCCTCAACACCGATGATAAAAGTGCAAATGGCAACTGTGTTAGCGCATTTCTCTCTGATATCTGGCTGAGATGTTTTATCTGCCAGAGTTATGAGAAGTTGCGAAACCAATTCGCTGAATAGAGGGTCAGTTTCAGAGGATGGTCCGATAATGGAGCATATTATCGAAGTTAGTTGTGCTGCACAGCCTAGATCTTGTCCTTTACTTCGCTTGATGCATCTATTGATCGAGTCAAGGAGTGTTATTTTTCGGCTGAAGATAAAATCTGCCATGTAACGTTCTGTGAGCGTTTTCTTTATGAGCTGAAATGCAACTAGACGAGACTTGGCTGATTTAGCCGTCAAGTTATCGAAAGCATCCACGAGCTGGTCCTCAACGTTCTGCATGTCCAGGATCCCAGACTCTCCTTGATAATCATCGCTTGCGTTACCTGATCTAAATGATGATGAAGTCATTGGAGCAACAGACCCTGCCTTTGGGTCAGTTTGGCTCGGTGAAATGAATTGTAAATAAATCTGTATCCGTAGTTTTACAGTTTTGTTACAACACAAATGTGAAAAATAATTGCTTGCTCGTCACATAATTGAAACAAGTCGTTGATAAACGATGGTTCAAAAATTCTAATAGGATGTCAATTTGTACGGATAATTTATCGTGTTTCGCGTTTGATAATATTCAGCAATCAATGTAATATTTGTTCTCGGCTTCTCCCTAGGCCTTGAAACGTAAAAAGCGAGTTCAACCATTGAAGATCTCGAAGATTGTGTTTACGTATGGATCAAACTTGAAATGTTCAAGTGCATTATTTATTTCTGTCGTGGGCGCTTCGTGCGCAGGAGCACAAGTGTTTGTTTCTGTAACGGGTCTCGTCGTTCGAGAATCATGATATTATATCTCCTCGCCCTGAAACCTCCCCCGGGTCCAAAGTGCATCAAGACGTTAAAACTATGATTGAACCGGACACGATCGAAAGATACGATAGGCAGATTAGGCTGTGGGGTCAACATGGCCAAAACAAGTTTTCAAGTTCCAAGGTTTGCCTAATAAACGCGAATTCTCTCGGCACTGAAATTCTAAGAGGGCTTTGTTTAGCTGGTATTGGATCTTTCACCATACTTGATTCACACAAGCTGACGCCAGAAGATGTCGGTTGCAATTTTGTTTGGCATTCGTCTGTTGGTAAGAATCGAGGCGACTCAGTTAGAAACATGTTGCTCGATTTGAACGAAGAAGTATGTGGAGAAGTACACCCGCTCGAAGCTCACCTCCCTCATATCGTCCAGAATAAACCTGACCACGAGCTTCCAGTCGACTCTGACAATGATCTCGGATTCTGGAAGCAATTCAATTGCGTTATTGCGTCCGGTTTCCTATACCTCGACCAGGTTACCAGGCTTAGTCGAATTTGTTGGATGATAAATGTACCATTGATCGTATGTAAATCCATAGGATTTTTCGGCACCATGCGAAGTCAATTCAGAGAGCATATCATTGTAGAAACTCACCCCGACAATATCTTACCAGAGTTCAATCTCGATAGACCATTTGAAGATCTTAAGAACTATTTCGACTCCATCGATCTAGAGGACGACTCTGTGCCCAACAGAATTAGCAGTTTCCCATATATTGTTATAGTTTATAAATATCTCAGAGTTTGGCAGGACAAGAATGGTTTCGATCACGATAGATTGCCCCGCTCGTATTCAGAGAAGAGAGAATTACGACAGCTAATCGACCAAGGTCTTGTGTCTGTCAATAGGAAGAAACGAGCTCAAAGCGACCGAAATGGGCACCCTCAGAACAAACATGAAATTTTGTTTGAGAACTATATAGAGGCGAGCAAATCCATCAACTCTTGTCTGAATGATTCGACTCTTTTGAATGCCTCCGTTGAGTCAATATTCAACCATCCGAAAGTGAGAGAATGCTCAGCTCAGAATGTCTCGAGGTTTTGGCTCATAGTCAAGGCAGTGAGAGAATTTGTGATAAGTAGGAATGACGGCAGATTGCCAGTCTCTGGTAGCATCCCAGACATGATATCAAGTTCCGAGGAGTATCTTAAATTGCAGTCGATTTACGCAAAAAAAGCACGAGAAGATATTGATAGCATATTTAGTATCGTTCAAACCTTGATAGACTCGTCAAGTTGTTCACCTGGTAGCTCTCTATATGATGAAACTAAGCTTATTTGCAGAAATATTCGAGATTTATCGGTCATACATTCTAGTCCAATTTTTAAGGAGTATGACTTCAAATCATATGCAATGAGAGCACATGAAGATGAAGATGATGAATTTATAACGATCAGTTTGTGCCTAAGAGCTATGGATTTATTTTTCTCGGTCTACGGACGTATTCCTGGTTGTCAGGATGACCAAGTTGAGACTGATATAAGTAAGCTGAAGGAGTGCACCAAGCAGATGACGGGAAGAATGTCAAGTAGGCTGAAGACCCTTGACCAATGCCTCTACGAACTTTGTCGCTGTGGTGGTGCTGAATTGCATGTGACCTCTGCATTTGTTGGTGGATGTATTGCTCAAGAGGTCATCAAACTAATCACGAATCAATATGTGCCCCTGAACGATACATTAGTCTACAACTCTATGAGCGCTGCCACTCGAACTTTCAAATTCACCGATACATTTGAGAGAACCTGAAAAGTTCGGTTAGGAAAATGGAAAACATCTGTTCCCTTAGACATTTAACCCTATCCAAGTGACAAAGACAAGTCTGTGACAATCATACTCGAGTTCTATTTTAATTGATTGGCGTGGGTGTGTACGTTGAGGTTGAGGGTGATGGAGACAGAACATTTGCGGCTTTCTTACTCCTAACAAGTAAACCCAGTAAACAATTTGGTTCCTTACGATCAATCCCTGGCCCCTTTATTGGTCTCAGCATCTCAGGGATGTTACTTTTTTCGTGAACTGGCAATATATAAAAATCTTTCAAAATTTGAGGCGTCGTCTGAATCACACCATAACGATTGCGACTGTAGAGATAGTCGAAGAAAGAGTCGAAGCTGCTTTTATCGCTCTCGGTCAAAGGAAATAACTGTATGATCAAGATTTGGTTTTTGGTTGTTGATTTCAATTGCTTGATGTAGCCCTGTACTTGGTCGGGGGCGATGCGACCGCAAATTGTCAAATTCTGGTTGATCCCGTCCTTCATGAAATCAACAGATCCGCTGACTGGCTTAGCTGATGCGCAGAACTTGGCGACATCTGGCATTGTGATGGAGCCTGACCAGCATTGCTTGTTGGAGCGATTGTCGTTTCCGGATTGCACATCAGCCGTTTGTGAATCAGGCGTGTGGATTAGAGATTTCTCGGGGTTATTCGACGACGAAGACACCAACGTTTCCTCTTCGTCTACTTCTCTCGCTGCATCAATCATTTGAGAAAATGTGGAAGTTTTAGGAGAGGAAATCTCCTCGAGCCCCACAGATGGTAGACGTGGTCGTATAAGTGGTTCTTTCAATCGTGACAAGTCGGCAGGGTCTATCTTGGTATCGATGCTGACTCTAAATCTCTTCGGTTGATCCGGTTGAGACGGTTCAGCTGGCTTAGATACTTGCTCGTTGCTTGTTGGTGTTTCAATTTTCGCCCCTGAGCTAGTTTCAGGAGAGATAGAATCCTGCTTGGTGCAAATTTTACAATTTATGTCAAAAATGTGATTCTTATGATCTTTAGTGGTTTCGATGAATGGAAGTGACTCTCCAATAGGCGTTGTGGGGAGATCATGGGCCGATTTTAGTGGGAACTCAGACGTTATACCAATTATCTTCATCTTGAGGGGTCCAGATGACTTATTTCCGCCACTTTGTTGTGGCGAGTTGGGGGTTATTTTGGAGCAGTCAGCTCGGAGCTCTTTTGTGGGAATTTTTGTTGGTGTTGTTGGAGTTGCTTGCTCCTCAACTACAGTCGACGGATCCTCAGGCTCGTTCAATGAAGGTGTACTGATGACCTCCTCGCCCTTATGTGTCTTTTTCACTATCACTTGTTGAGCTGCTAATTGAGCATCACGTTTGATTAATTCTATTGAGTGCTTGTTTTCTCTTTCTCTCCACTTGGCCAATTCATGGGATGCCATTTCATCGGGCGACATTCTGACTAATCTGGCTGGTAATATTTCGCCTGTGAGCACATTCTTCACGAGACCTTGGTTCTTTGCATCCCGTAGATTGAAGAGTAAAGATCTGAACTTGTTCAAATATTTCTGTGTACCTTCTTTAAAACACTCATTTAGTTGGCCCTCGATCTCTGTGGCAAGACTTTCAATCTTGTCGGCGGATATTTCGATATCTTTCATCTGTTTGCTACGTGATTCTAGGCTTTCCTTGATTTTTTGCACGATATTTTTAGATCCCCAAGGCTCCGACGAACCGTTTGGTGCACTGGATCCACTATCTTTGCGCTTTTTCTTTGGAGTCGCATCGGTCTGACCAGAGCCTGGATTGGACTTTTCATTTTTAGAGGAGGAACTACCAGAACCTGAGCGCTTGCGAATATTAGTTTCACCGTTGCACGAGCTTGTTTCGCCTGAGGCTGAGGTGGTGGATTGAGCTGACGTGTTTAGTTGGGTTCTAACCTTACTGTTGATTTGGATGGGCTCAGCTATGAATAAATCGTCAACAATTGGGTTGCTCGTGTCCAATTGTTTTGCTTTTTTAGGTCTGACGATGGCCGTTACGATTCTCGAGCTGGGATCGTTCTGGTCAGTGCACGAGTCTTTCTTCGTATTGATTTGAAGAACAATGTTTGGCTTCGAGTGTTCTTTGTCTTCAGTTTTGATCACTGATGGGTTATTCATACTAGAGGCACTTGTACTCGTGGCTAATGAGTCAAGACTATCACCCAAATTAGCAGTTAAAGATTGTCTCCCAAGTCCTAATTCGTTACGTTTAGCGGCTTTTCTCTGCTCAGCTAGATGGCGCTTGTAGAAGAATTCTTTCTTCCTCTCTTTGATGAGAACTTTCAACCTCTGGCTGTTTTCAAATTCATCAAAACTTTCGCTTCTTGCGTCAGATCTGGCCAAATTCTTTTTCAATCGTCCGTTATCGACACCAACTTTTGGATCAAGTGAGGAGCTAGACTTTCTTGTTGTACGCTGAGAAACTCTAGTTACGTTTTCCCTGGGGTTTCCTAGCGACTCCGACTTTCGAGGTCTACCACGACCTCTCTTGCCTGGTATCGGTGGCATACTCTTCTTTTTTGTTTCTTTTTTGATTATCTTCTCAGGTATTGCATTCCGAGGAGTTCCCGCTCTCAATTTTTCTTGACATTCCCCGCAAAACCACTCTTTGCCTTGCTTTTCGAAGCGATCACCCATCAATTTAGTAACGCCCACACAATGCCCATGAAACCAATCCTTGCAAACGTCACAGCAAATCATAAATTTACCATCGTGAGGTTTCTTACAGATACACCACAGCCGGTCAGGATCATCTTCGGAGTTATACATGGACTCTCGGTCGGACTCTGCATCGCTGCTAGAATAATCACTTGAGGTATATTGGTTATAAGATGAACTATGATCGCGATTGGACTTGGATTTGCGTTCTCTTGGCTCTCCTTCAAGATGCTCTGAGAGAACAGAGTCAATCTGGTCATCACCCATGATCCATTCTGATTTGTCCGTTACTGATATGCTCTGTCGAGCTCTCTTTGCACGGGCTCGGCCAACATCCTGGCTACCTTCGTCCATAGAGGTGTCCCTAACTAACTTTGAGCTGGACTCACATTGTCTATTTGCTAAGCTCCCTTCAGAGTCCATAGATTTTCGTTTCTGCTGATTAAGTTTTCTAGAATGTTGGGCGATTATAGAATCCTTATTTGAACCAATGCTTGACGACAATGAAGACGAGGACGATGATGAAGAGGAATCTATTAAATGTTCATTGCAACGTTCTTTTACAATCCCATCATTAACAGTTCCGACATTCTTCTGAGCATCCAGCGACGTTGAATTGGAGGCTATAGACTCTGGAAGAGATAACTTAGAATTTAGAACAGTTGGTAGGGTTTTATTCGACAGAGAATCTGCGGCGGTATCGTTGGGTTCCTCTAAATTTCGCTGTTGCGTTTGCGAAAGCCGCTTATCCGGACTACAATAATCATGGTCGTTTAGTGGGTTATGGTCGTTATTTGGATAAGTTTGTGAAACCTCTTTGGTGGTATCCTGGTTTAGCATCGTTGAGAGTAATTTTTCGATCTGAAATTTGCATCAAGCTCACATATGTGTGGTTGCGATAAATTATTTATCTTAGTCTAGAGGTTGTTCCTTGACAAAACGAATGTAAACAGACAAATTCGTTCGTTCGAGAGCCCGATGATTTCGTGATAAATTTTCAGTTTTCTCGGCTCGACTCAGATATTAATTTGGGTCCACGCAGCAGGCGAGCGTGTTGAGGCAATTTGAGAAATTTTGCTTGCAAAGACGCAGAAATTTCATATATTAGTGCGCTGTGAAAGTGCTGCCGCGAATGAATCTAGAGTCTTTACCCTAGAATGGAATAAAAACAAAGGAAAAAGAACCCGACTCTGGCGCGGTTTTTTGAATTGTCAAGTAGTGGAATTTCATTATCGTGATCATACACTCATGTATGATCATATATTCATGTATTGAAATCCAATCGTTGTCGTCGTTGAACCCCTCCTCTAATTGCTCTCACCTCGAGTGCAAACCAAGACATTGTTTGCCCAAATTGCAAACAGCACGATAAACGGCACGGTAAGAGACACTTGCGCCTGTGGAGTCCATAGATCAAACATGCACTTTGCGGGGAGATGAGCATGTTGATAAAAAGTTTGATTGGTGACCGGAAGTTTTGTCAGAATAGCTCCGATCATTCGAGAGGAGAATTCCTATAAGCTCTTTGATACGTATCTGTATCTCTCGTGGCTAAAAAAGTTCCTGTCGCGAACATTTTTAGGGGTGGCGCAACCCAACTCAGGGCGCGTCATCCCCCCCCCCTCTGCGGGAAATGAGGGTCGATACCAAGACTGGGGACAGGCCGCCCTCTCCCCAGTGGACTATGTCGACCAAAAGCGGGACAGAAATACCAGAGGGCCACCCCACCAGAAGAGTTCCACGCGAGCAAAGCCGCGGATAGACCGGCTAGTTGAATTCTAAGCACAGAGTGACGGAGATGTCCAATCCAGTGCTAATAGACGAACCAATTCTGTCGAGTTGCCTTCCGCCAAGAGATGAGCTATCAGATCGACACGGTTGCAATGCGAGTGGGTGCAGCATTTTAACCATTATTTTTGAACCAATCACTCACTAAGAGAGACCGAGATCTGCGAAAGATTTAGACGTAGACTAAATTGGCTTTATATGCATTGAAACGAGATAGTGGTTTGCCGGTGGCGACTGTACAGCTTTGAACAAAAATAAAAGTGAACGAGTTTGTATGACCTCTCCCACTTGATTGCGGCTATGCATCGAACTTTCCCTCTTCCCATAGGACTGCTGATGGAATTAGCTCATTTTTGCACCTGTTTATGTCTGATTCATAGGCGCCTTGAACTTTCTCGATTCAAAATTCAATGCAAGAACAACCGACTGTAGTGTCATGATGTTGGCCGAAATCTTGCTCGGCAACGAGCAGCTTTGCTATGGAGGTGCTCGTTTGTCAGCTACCCAGGAAATGTTCGAAACTGAGTGAGTTAGCCTCCAGATTCGGCTGGATACGACTGAATGTGGGCAAGGCATGATCAATCTACACTCAGTCAACCCAAACTAGTACTACCCGACACTTACCATATTGGTTCGCTCCTTGAAGCCACTCACTTACCCGAAAAATTCAGAGAAAGTCGTGGAAATGTCGTGAAAATGTGGTGCGCTGCCTTTAGTTGGGTGGTCGTGTTTGACCGATTCAATCAGAACGTGCCAGCAACTAGTTTGAAGATGAAAAGGTTTTCGCTTCACCTGGGCTAGCGACTTACCAGTGATATGAAGAGCGAGCCTAAGATTGGTCAACGTATACTACACGTTGGGTCTACATTCTGTGTCTTTCAAGAATAGTATGTGCAGCAGACGCCTATCTTGGCGTATTACCGAAAAATTCGTGGCCCGAATCATCCTGCCTGCAGCCTAGCTGATCAAAGACGTCAGAACTTTTGGCGCCGGCTCAAGACAAAAATAAATAAGATTAGATCACAAACTTTATCCACCAGTAAGGCGAGCAACATGGCCATCATGAAGGGAACGGAGAACTAAGAGGACTGTATAGGGGTTTTTCGATTGCATTTATCCGTGTTATATCTTTCAATGCTATCCAGTGCCTCTCTTGAGAGCGGCTGCCGACGAACCATCATCTGCGCTACAGGGCGCTCTTCAGTGGGCCTTGTATAGTGCTATTGTGGGTCCTCTTGAAACTACACCCTTGAATGTCGCCAAGATTTGCATTGAATTAACAGAAAGCTCCGACCCGATGGCATCCGGAAACGTTCTTACAGCTCTGAAGGCTGTCTATGCTGAGAGAAGGATCAGAGGTTTGTCGGCGGGTGTGGTGCCCTGAGCTATCTGCATACCAGTCGGTGGATTTATTTCTTGGCGCTCCTACGAAAAGGCTATGAAGATACTGACCCCGAAGGCCTAAGCAAGTCACTGCTACCGAGGCCATCTCATAGCCCTTGAAACTGCATTCTCGCAAGGCCTAGACTTGTAGTGGACAACGGGATTGAGCTGAGAGGAGAGGGTTAGCTGAAATCGTGCTGCTTCCGCGAGGGCAACTAAAACAGGTAATTTGGCGGGTAGGAGATGCACATGCGCTGCTAATTCTGGGACAGCGTCAGATGCAGCTCAAAGCCGCATCTATTGGCCGGAGGTTAGCTGATCAAGCAGGTACGTAAGGGCTTACATTCGTGGCAATGAATCGAGGGGATTGGTCTGCGTGACGCAAGCTGCAATTTACGACTACTTGCACCATCATCTGCAAACTCCTCTGTCTTGAACTCCAAATCGAATTCCTGGATCTGTCTCCAGTCCGACCCCGAGAGATCAATGGATAGGGCAAAGCCTCAGAAGGTATCCTGGCAGAGAAAGATCGAGCGACCGAACAGTTAGGTGGCGACTGAAGTTCCAATTAGGTTCACTATTGAATCTGTCGCAAGAGGAAGGAACAAAAAGATTTGCAGTCATAAGAATTCAGAATCCAGTTTAAGGAGGCGAAACAATAAGCTGGAGAAGTTTGATCCTACTAACGAGAAGCTAGCCTAGACGACTGCTTCGTTCCGTGTGATCTGGTCGAGCCAAGGAGATACGACTAGACGAACCAAAACTAGTGATAGATGACCAAACAGAATCAAATGCGAACAAAGTAAGTAACACGAAATAGCCGTCCACTTGCATCAAGAATTACAACCTAGAGACGGATACCTTTGCGCCAGATTCGATCGTCGGTTTGTAACGCGGGACCCGCAGAGGCACTTGTTGTATCACAAATAGCGTGTGACTTATCTCTGATAGCTTGTCTCAACTATCCGTACTGAATCGGCCTTCAGCGTGGCATATGTATCCCCTGTGTTCAGCTGAGCATTGTTGAGCCTCAAAATTACAGTCAACCTCTCCGTTTATTGTCAAACTGCGCTATCTAACCGCGAACATTTGCGGTCTCCCTCGCGCAAACTTTCCTCGATGCTTGGGCCACCATCAGCATGCGAGATTTGAATCAACCAGGTAATATCTCAGTCGCGCCAGCCCGACCGATGCTATGTCGAACAATCCTGACCTTAACGAGAGTCAGCAACCAACTGTCGGATGTCTGCCACTGGCAAGAGTCACTCAGGTGAACTTATAAAAGGTTTACATTTTGAGGAAAAATCGAGTTCCTGATGCAACATTACGGAAAGGAGGGTTAGGCTGGGGTAGATTGTTTCTGTGCAACTCGATTACAGCTAGTGAGAACCAGACTCAAGGTGGTGCTGGCGTTCGCTCGCTAGACCAAAAGCTGGACCAAGTTTTGCATCGAGATCTCCAGCCCTTTAGACTCGCAAAACTCGTCCCGGTGACTCGGAAACTTCAAATTCAAAGATTCCTTCTCACTGGTTAGTTTCGGCAAAAACTCGCCAATAATTCTCGTTGGGCTATCAGTGTTTCCAAACTTACTCAAGAGGTGACTGTAGAAGCTCTCAAGATAGCCGAGAGATTTCTGTGACTAGATCTCAACATCCAGATATGCAGCTCTTGGATTCGCTCGAGCACCTGTGACGCTCAAGCAAAGAGGGCTCGTCGGTTTGTCTGTCTCAAGCTGATTAATCTGCCGGCCACCGACTCGAGTGAACCCTCATGGAACCAGTTTGTAGGTAACTCGAACTTGGCAGAGCTCAGCAGAATCCTCATCACGGTGAACTATTCAAAAATCTTATAAGTGATGCTATCATCTCTCCCATGGGGAGAAGTTTGACTTGATAAGCCGGAAAGTTTGAGTTTCTCACGCTGATTGATTCAATATCGACCCTCGCGAGCTCATAGATTGACAATGCCACTGACAGATAGATTAATTCATTCCCTTTCTCTCTGTGATTGAAATCAAATTTTCGACTGCAGGCAACGGGAGACTGGATAAATCAAGATGGTCGGAGGATCGAGGACTCGATTTAGCATTGCGATTGTCGTATGCGTCATTGTTTTAGGCTTTAACCAGGCAAGCAAGCTAACAAATGAAAGCGAGACCAACCATGACAAGATTGCGAACTCAACTAACGAAACACATAGCTACTCGGCTCGAACGGAACACCGGTCAAGTCTCGGTTCCGAGTATGTGGATGTACATACGCTCTCGCTGCATCCGGCTGTTCACAAGCCAAAAGTTCTAAACTCAATATATGCGTACATTTACGATCGCGAGCAATTCCACCTGAAAGAGACAATATCTGACTACACTCGAACGATATTGAGTATGAAGCTTCATGTATCAATTTCTAGTGATATATTTATGCATAGATATGACAATTTCAAGGATCTCAAAGAGTCGGGTGGACCTGCAGTGGACCAAGAGTTGTGCTTACGACAATTAGAGCACCTAAATGATCGAGCTGAACTTCAAAGGCGCGAAAAGTACTCCTCCAAGGATATAAACTTGCACCAGCTCTTGGATACGTTTGGCCATCTTTCCTCTGGCTTATTTTTAGGGGATACAAGTTGGCCAGGCCAGTATGGAGAGTGCTTGCGTCTCCAAATTAGAGTTCAAAGTGGCAAGTCTGCGACCAGATACTGTTGGGCCTCAATCAAGTACAATTCTTGGCCAGAAAATGACGTTCTTTCAGATTTTCTCACAATTAAATCGGCTGTCTGTTTACCAAAGGCATGCGATTCGTTGAATTATAAGACCAAATACCAGCTCATCGAACGGTTGCAAGATTTCAACGTCAGAGAAGTCGATAGAGGACAGTCGAGTGTTACAGGCTTGTATTGCTTGCCAGACGAGGAGTCTAGTTTGCGGCAATGGTGGTTGATGCCTCAGGTTATGGTACCCTTAGCTCTGATCGTAGCTTGGATTTGGATTCAGGTTTGCGCAACCAAAAAGTACGCGTCCTTGTGCGAGGAAAGCAAATATCTTCCCGGTGCCGATGCTGTGGCTCCAGGCCCTAGTGATAAGCTGGACAAGTCATGTGATGGATTGAAAACCAAAACAGAGCTTAGTTTTGCCTTCAAAATATACAGATCTCTTTCCATCAGCAACAATTTTAGATTATGGCTGAATATTGCACCAGGATCGAGAGATACGACACCAGGAAAGGGCACCGAGGGCGAGATAGCTAAACCCATGCCAATCATCGATTTCCGGGTTCTCGAGGGCACCAAAGTGGTGAGCATGTGTTACGTGATCACTGGACACGTTTTAATGATAATCGTTACCTCGGCATCGAACACCGGCGAGATGAAAGACACAAAGCACATCGCCTATTTGTTGGCCAACCTCGTACCAGCCTTTACGGTCAACTCTTTCTTCGTGATAACTGGCCTCCTCACCTCTTATCTGATGTTCAAGCACAACCAATCCATGTCGCTTTTCAAGAATCCCGCCAGATGGACTATCTTTGTGCTACAAAGATACCTGAGGATAATGCCAATGTATTTGCTGGTTGTGCTCTACTGCAAATACCTTGCCAAGTTTGCCTCCTCTGGTCCTTACTGGGACTACGCAACCTCGGCCGTATCCTTGCGCAAAAACTGCGAGCAAGAATCGTGGCTATGGACCCTGCTCATGGTGGCAAATTTCAAATCTCCAGTTCATCATTGCATTCCCGCCGCTTGGTACCTGGCCGACGACTTTCAATTCTTCATTATAACACCACTGTTCTTGGCAATCTTGCACAAGTGGCCAAAATCTGGCCAAAAGTTTATCAAGCTCTGCATGACTGCGTGCTTCATTGCGAGCTTTTACAGCATTTACGGCGCAGAATTGCAAGATTTGCGACCGATTGCGAAGTTTTCAAATCATGGATTCAAAAGCTACGTAACGCACTTTGATTTCAACTACACACGACCCCAGTATCGCCTCCCGGCTTACCTATGCGGCCTATTGGTAGGATATTCACTGTTTAAATTTGAGCGTAACAAGCTCAAGTACTTGGAGAAAAAAGCAAAACTGAGGGAGATGGGGGAGACCAAGGCATTGGAGGAATTGGTTGAACCAGGCTGGGCGAAAGGATTCGAGAGGAAGGCAATCCGATGGAGTAGAATATGTTTCATCCTCACTCTATTGTCATCTTATGTCGGCTCTATCTTGCCCTTCAATCTATGGTGGGCTAGATTCATGGTTGCCTTGGGCCCGGCAACCTTCCAAATGTTGTTCTCGCTCGCAGTTGGATACTATGTAATGCTAGCATCAACAGGATGCGCCGACAAGAGCTTATCAAGAGTACTCGCTGCACCATTTTGGAAGCCATTAGCCAGACTAAGCCTATGCGCGGTTTTGGTCAACATCGAGGTGGTCAACTACCTCGTGTCGAGTGGCCACCGAAGTCGCTATCTAAATAACGAGTCCCTTATCAGCATGAACATACTCACAATCATCTGCACCTATCTCGTGTCCATGGTGCTGCACGTTCTCTTCGAGATGCCAATCAAACTGCTACTGACTCAACTAATCTCTCACGCAGTAGCTGATGTATCTAGAAAACAAAAATCTGACTAGGAAAATGCGACAAATCTTCCAGCAAAAGTCAAAAGTGATATGAAATAGAATAAAGTTTGAACATGGAGGCCGCAGTTAGGCCAATCTGGCTCTACCAAAAGGGTGGCTTATTCCGCTGTATCGATAGTGTTATTCCAACGTGATCGTGATCCCTATTCCTGAGGGCCGAGAGGTCGAGTAACTTTTGGATGCGTGTCTGAGAAAGCAAGGACAGATACAATCAGAGTCGTATAAAATAGAAACGCTCAACTGAGCGAAAGCATCCTTGTCTGGGCTTTCCAGCCTCCTTAAATCTATCACTTCCACATGAAAGTCTTTGTTTTGCCAGTTCTTACCTATCAGCGTGAGATGGAATCATGGATAAAAGTTGGCCCCAATTTTCAGCCCGCTGATGCCAGCAAACAATTAGTTCCAGACAGCAGTGACGCAATAAAACTGTTTACTTTGAACCCCGATCGTCGTGTTCTATCCTGAATCTGTCCCCACTGTAATTTGAGTCCCTGCACGCTTGCTAATCTAGCTAATGAAAACTTAAAACGTCGGGAAGTTTGCTTGGGAGGCAAGAGGTGCACCAACACGTCGGTTCTTTCCCTTCCAACCATTCAAAAATCAGTTATCAGCAATCGTAGCCGCAAGGTGATCGCCCAAATATGACCTCTTTGATTTTTGAGGGGTATTTTCTGATACTTCACGAGATATCGATTCGGTTGAATTGCTAAGGTTGCTGCTAACTCTGTCATCGAGTTCGCCAATGAGATTGATAAGCCATGCAAAGTGTCATCTCTTCGCACTCGAACTAGTGTGATGTTTATTAGAGAGCAAAAGTAGATTTACAATAAATATGAAGTGAATTTTCGAATCCATCGATTCATTAAGCCCAGAGCTCCCCAATAGATCTTATTTTTGCATCTAAATTTTTGACTGGAGTCTTGGTGGTTGAAGTCGAGATTGCCATCGTCGATATGGAAGCAGTTCCATTTGAAGGTGTCTCCGTCGGCCAAGCACCTCCCGCTTTCATTAACTTTGAATCCCTGCTCGACCACTTTGTCTTTTCAGGACTATGTGAGACGTTTCTCAAAAAGCTAGAAATCGCATGGGTTATCACTGTGGCGGCTAGGGAAATGTTTGACAGTATGAGGAAGGCGAGCGAGACGACTAAGGTTACGGGTCCCGCTGTTCGAGCCAAGCCCGCCCAGGGGCCCATGCGGGAAAAGTTGTTGAAGAATCTTATATTGACCTCAGTCTCGCCTTCCTCTTCATCCTCATCGTCAGGTCGCGAATACAACCACGGATACTTCCACTTGTGAAACGTTGCCGACGGTTGCAAGTCGGTTGGCGAATCCAACTCATGGAAGGCCTGATTTGCAGCGGACCCTTTCGGCCGCCTCTGGGTGCGAATGATAGGGAGTCTTGGCTGATTTCCGCCCTGATTTCTGGGCCTCTTGACCTTTTGTTTGCGTCTTCCTCGAGGTGGAAGAGTGTGTGGGTAATAATCGGAGCTTCCCTGTGTTGCTGGCTCGTTGTACATATAGGACTGATTCTCATCGCTACTAGCTTGCGAGATGGTCGGGTTAAATGGCATCTGTTGACTGTGCATTGGTTGCTGAGCTGGAGCTTGGAGCATTGGTCCTTGTAACTGTTGGAACGAATAGGGCTGCGGTTGGCTGTAGGCGCTAACCTTTTGATTTTGCAATGCTAGGTTCTGCGATTGGTTAACTGAACTGGATAGCAAGTTAACCGGATTCTGCTGTTGCTGCAATTGTTGTTGTTGTTGTTGCTGTTGTTGCTGCTGCTGTTGTTGCTCAATAATTTGTGGTAAAAGGTTTAGGTTTGTTATCTGTCGAGTAGGAGGCGGATGGTTCTGGTCATTGATCGCGCTCTTCAGCGCGGCTTCCAATATCGATACGATCGCTGGGTCTGCAGGTGAGAGAGAGTTTTGGCTCAGATCGAGCGTTGGTGTCTGGGTGGCCAATTGCGATTGCTGGAGCACCTTAGCGTAGACGTCCTGGTCTGCACTGTTCAGGCCGACGTCGCTTGAGCTTCCAACCGCCGGACTTGGAACGAGCGAGTAGGTGATGACGGAGCTCCCACCTGCACCCAACTCTACCTGTTGAGGTGAGGCCATTTGTGAGGCGGACATTTGTGTGGCGCTAGGCAACTGTGCACTCGCTTGTTCCGAGTTGTTTTCGTTGTTGTTGAAGTTGTCGAGCGTTACTCGATTGGTTTGTCCCATGGGATCAGCCAACTGGATGTTGGGCGACCCGTAACTTGGTTCATACCTATAGAACGGCGCTTGATTCGCATTCACGAAGTTGTTTGGTGATAATTCAACCATTGTTGGTACTAAGGGAGGTGTTTGAGCTGCAGAGCTAGGCAAATTTGAGTTCATTGCCAGCATGGAGCTGATGAAGGGTTCTTGGAGTAGAAGATTTTGAGCGGAGATAAATTGTTGGTCCAACGGCATAGAGAGTCTGATGTTCGGCGAGTGAGCACTTGTTTTGAGGTCCTCCTGGTTGATCAGTGGACGAGTGTTTACTAGTTGCTGTTTCATTTTTCGCTTAATACGTTGCAGTGGCAAAAGGCCACCTAATTGTATATACTTTCCTCTCGGCAGTAGCTCAGCCACATCTTTCGCCGGACTTACAGTGGACAGTCCAGGGTTTGTCTTGTACGCGAGCAGTTGATTGTCTAAGCTAACTTGGGGTTGAGGTTCAAATGGCGATCTGTGAGAATCTCCCAACTGAACGTTACTTATTGCAAGGCCTCCATTTGTGGCCGGCCGCTTCTCGAGCTTTGTGACGAGAGGGGCCCAGTTGCTTGCAACAGAGGACGAACTATTACTGGTTGGTTCGATGGCGCTAACCAGTTCGCCTACCCTCGAATCGCGGATTCCGCTCTCTTTCGACCTATGATTTGCCTCAAACGTTTGCGAGCGGGTTCTGTATGCACTGTTGACGAGGGGCGTTGTCATTGGTTCGATTATCATCTCGCTAAAATTTGGAGCCTGAAATCCCGTCTGGTTGCCCATTTCACGGCTAGATCTCCCTGACTGACGTTCGAATTGATCAAACTCTTGCATCATTCGTCTGGACGGATGTTGGCTAGCATAACTCTCGGCACACATTGTGGCATTGTCACTACCCACTAAGCTCCTAGCACCAGAATGTCCCAGTTCGAGTGGGCCCAGATCTGTTCGATGGCTCTGCTGCCGCGTGTGCTGAGACCTCGATAGCTTTGGAATTATGGTGATCGCCAAGATGGTTGATACCAACAGCAAAGCTCCCAATCTCTGCTGCAGATAAACACCCATCAAACCGTTCTTAAATCTCACCCTACACATATACATATTCGTCATATGAACTGAAAGCCGATTTGAGTGGCTGGCTGCTCTCGTCACAAGTTAACTTCTTCTGCTAACATTGATTCTTTCACTCATCTTGAAGCGATAAACAAGCAAAGAAGATGCCATATGAAAAGTTGTTCAAAAGCAAGGAGATTCATTGGAAGAAAAGGATCGCCTTGATAAATTGGACTCGCCTGGAAGACGATTCGTCCTGTGCTGCACTAATTCTGACGGAAATGTGTCATCAAGATGTTGGCTCTTGTGAGCTCTTGAAGATGTGTCTTGAAGGCGAACAGATAGTTGGCTATACTCAGTCCAATCAGCTGAACTACAAACACAGCCGAGTGGTCACTAATTGGTGAGTAGTCCAGTGGAGATATCACATCAGGTAGCTGGCTCAATAATTCTCACAAAATCCATGTCGGATCGAACGTCCAGGTCATTTAGAGTGGACCAGTGGTCTCGATAGTTGAGAGATTCTTCCTCGCAGTGAAACCATCCCCTTCCTACCGGCCAGATTTTCACAGTATCACAATGCACTTTGTGGTCACTCGGTGGACGGAAAAGATTATGTGTCTAACCTCTCGAGCTGATGTCCTCAATTTGAAGAAACAAGGTCAAAACTGGGCAGGATGGATCCGAAAACAAGCGGACAGCATTTGGGCGACATCGAGAGGCAGAGATGTCCGAATGAGTATGCTTGCGCATCCAGTTAGAATAGGCAGAGCGGAGGCTTGAAACCAGGGTCGATAACAATCATCGATCCGATCTTCCAGCAACTGTGCAGCCGTTCTTGGCCTTATAGGAATTCGTAACCGAGGGTTTTATATCGAGGCTCTATGATGAAAGGAACAAGACGATTGATTCTCGGATTGGTCAAAGATGCGCGTCACCGTCAGTCTCTGATGGTTCCGGCCTAGAATATCACGCTCGCGAGTCGCGACTCAGGACGACCGCTCCTGCCTCGAGTGCATGCGTGTTGGAACTGAAGCGCCGGCTCATTGGGAAACGCTGGAAACGATTATGGGATCAATCGAAACTTGGGAGACCCAAAACAATCCATAACTTTCTGCTGGACAAATCTTTATGTTCCTCATGACAAAAATAGACAGAAACAAAGTAGACCACTTGAACTCGTGATGGACACTGAAGTCTTTAGCGTGAATGTTTTTAAAACGTCAGGGAAAACTAGCGACTTCGAACCCATTGATACACACTCACGAGTAACCTCTGCACGGATTATTCGAGTAAGTTGTCGAGCAAGCTAGTCAGATGGTGAAAGACCCCTGAAACTAAAAATACTCTCATTACCCATTGATCCCCAACCAATAAATGCAGGGAAGAATGCTCGAGATTGAGTTGCCCAAATTGGTGGGACCCTCGGTTAGGTTCAAGATGGTTGTGAACTATGACCGCGCATTAGAGTCTGAAAACAACTTGGGTATAGCTTTTATTCCCTCGACGTCGGATAAGGATACGTTGAAACCGTCCAACACTTAATATTGTACTCACTCACTGAAGAACGTTTACCGACCGCAAATTTTAGGCGAGACTTTCGATAATGTTTTCTGCCGGCAAAGCCAAGTTTTTTCTTTACGGGTTACGCACCAATAGCTAATATTGTAATGACAACTGATGGCATAGCGTTGTTCCAGCAACCATCATTAGTCGACCCAAGGAATCGAGTATATTCAGGTGTTATAGAATTCGATCTCGGACACATCCAGTAATGCTTAATGACATGATCATTACAAAAACTAGCGCTGAGAGTTGTTTTGGTGGAGTTTTTCAAGAGAGTCCGCCGGTTGGTCTGATGATCTTGTTCTGTGTATCAGCCTATGAGAATCTAGACCAGGAAGCGAATACATTAGGCCGTAACAACCATGTTGATTCAGCGCTACCTATCGACTGCAATGGCGGCTTGAATGGAAGTTGATTTTAAATCGATATCTTTCAATCCCGCGATATTGCATTTCTAGTCTAGGATAGACTGGTGAGCGACATCCAAATAGAAAGACAGAGCCAGCATGATGCATCCCGAACACTTGGTCAGCAAATCTCTGACCATCGGATCTTTCGTTAAGTTATTCAAGCTCGTGATCATCATAGCCTTCGTCAAATATGGATGTATTAACAAGTTTGAGGTAGCGTGTAGATCTAGAGGCTTAATTTACAATAGGGATGGCAAATTCATTTACAAGCCAGCCAGACCAAATCAAGGACATATAATTGTGATTGACGATCGCCATAGAGATCAGAAAGCTGAAGCACCAAGTATGAGCTCCGAGTCCTCGTACCAGCCTATCCAACTTATCAGTCCTCGAGTATTTCATCCAAGTACGCAACTCTCCTCGCGAGACCTCTTACAAAATGGTCTGGTTAGGTTGGTTAATCTTAACGAATTGCAAAGCATCGCGCGTTTGCAACCGAGTCCAAGTGACCCGAGGGCTGGAGCTTTACTAGCTCGCAGTCCAACCATACAAGTTTTGCCTGTTCTTCAGGTGTACCAGCCACCTTTGAGTTCCAGGCCGAATTCGAATGGCTACAACTATCCACAGACTGGACATTCAGCTGGATTCAGCAATGAGTATGAGGAGCCTGAGCAACCTTTGCCATCTGTAGATATGCACAACTACCGGAGCGCTCCGATCCAACCACCCAGAATCTATGAAGTTGACTCACCTATTGGTGTTTACGACCAGCCTCCAGGCATTCATCCAAGTCCATCTGCCAGTAATTACAACGACGAAACTCTCGTGAAGGGTGCGCGAATGGGGATCAATCGCTTCAATCAGAACAGGAAACCACGTCGAGCGTCGCCGGGTGAGCAGAATATTGATCAGTATGAAGATTTGGAACCTAATAGGTCAGACTTGTACGAAGGTTCGGGAAATCTGCGGATCGCAACACTCGATGGGCCGCCAATGGTCCGGCGCCCATCGAAGGGGTCGATTGCAGATGCAACAGGCATGATTCCGTCGGCAAGCGGTATAACTCAGGTCGCTAATCCAGATCCTCAGCACCTCAATTCGAGGTTAAAATCAGCTTCTCAGGTATCTGAGAGGGGAACCAAGCCGGCGAAAAAGAACTTGATTATCAAATCAAAGAGTCCTGATGCAAAAAAATCCATAACTAATCAAACAGGGTCCAACGAAAGTTTTGATTCAGATATCAGAAACACAGAAGATAGTATCTATTGGAAGCAGTTCAGAGACCGATTCGAAATTTTGAACTAGTCTCTCTAGCCGAGCATGTATCCAAATCTGCGTCGACTCTATCTCTGATAGCTTGCACTCCCATATAACCATCAGTATTCTTCGAAAAGCGGAAGCTGATTACCCCCACACAATTAGCAATAGTCCAGCGATTAGAGAATAAAACAATTCAGTCATGTTTTTTTAATTCAATGGAGTCATCTATATCATCTGGGAATTCGCCGTCTTTAGAGCGGAAGAACGTATAAGAGAGCGTGACTTGATCGACAAGACTGAGCTTGGGATCTCTGCTAAATTCCGGGTCGATGTAGAATAACACAGGCATGAACACATCCTCTTTGGGTCGAAGCATTTGTTCCTCGAAGCAGAAACATTGTATCTTGTTGAAATATATACCGGCCTCGTAAGGCAATATCGTGTAAGTTGCGATGCCCACAACTAGCTCGTCGAGGGGATTCGTTGCTCTATAGAAGGCTAGGGCAGTTTCTCCAGGATATACTTTCACCTCGCTTTGGAGGGGTACAAAGTTCCAGGCCAAAGATGAGTGTGCATTTGCTGTAAAATTTACAGTAATTGGGCGGCTGAGATCTTTTTTCATGTTCACAATTTTGTTGTCCTCATCCTTGAACGCTTGACCGCCCTTCCCTGTTACCCTACAGTATATTCTATAGAGGGGAACAGCGGCAAATGTGACCCCAAACATGGCAACCGCCAAACTAGCCATATAATAACCAACGGATGAAACATTCTTTCTTGGATTAAGACCTGGGTTCCGTGCCCTCTGTGTCAATTGCCTCATGTTCGGATAAAACACGGGTGGAAATTTTTTGGGTTGACTAATTAAGTGAATATTGCCAATGAGAGGATTAGCAACCATGCTTGCCACTTTGAACGATAGGAAGTTGGTGAGGTAGACCATTTCGATGAATTATGTGAGTCTTGGAATAATTCTGTCCTCCAGAAGTGCGCTGCCTCATTAACAATAATAAGTTTTATAGCGAGTTCGACACATATAGGCGCTGATTTTGCCTCCAAATACCTGAGAGCCCATTCTTCACGTGCGGAGATGTGGGCAGACGGCCATATTAGACGTCTAAATAAGATGGCAATATTTCTTATGACTATCCGAACTTCTTGCAGATGGAATGTCCGCTCGTCACGAGTCAGTCATACTGCACATGAAACAGCACAAACTCGATCCACATGTAAACACTGCAATCATCTCTGCCATCAAGGATATAGTGATGCAAACTTAACTCGTCGGGGACGTGTTCATTATTAGGTGATCATCACGACAATAAATTCGTCACCCGGATGGTCAAATTTGATCCATTGCAACCTTTCATCAGCTAGTGAGACCCACGATCACGTGATAGCCCTGCGAGGTATACGACTCATTCGCGATGTTCTCCTCAATGTTGAATGAATATCAATCGACCCAAGAGAAGCTCAAATCTGACATCAACAGCAAGAGGGTTTTGGCAGAGAAAGCAGTCGAATCTTTGACGTCCAGTTATGTACGGGAGCTGAACGAAAGTATATCGCACGCCTATCTCAATCAACACAAGTTGGACGTGGAGACTAGGAACCTTCAGGGCAATCTGACAAAACTGACGAAACAAGCCCAGCAATGGATGATTATCTGTAACTGTCTAAATGATGCGGTGAAGGATCTTGGGGATATCTCGACTTGGACAAAAACAATCGAAAGTGATGTCAAATTTGTCGCCGATGTCGTCGAGCAATCATACAGTGTTAATTCAGCGGATACTCAAAGAACCGAATAACACGATAAAGGGTCAAATCTATCAATTAGTTTTGTCAGTTAAAACTACATCGATTGTCTACGAGTACATCTTCTTGGTGTTCGTTATCATACGGACTTTGCTAGCTTGCTGCATGCGCGTGGAAGGTTAATCTCGCTTCTTCACTTGAAAAATTCATCCGGCTAATAATTATATTGCCCGTCTTTGCTATCGATTGTCTTATCGGTTTGAACAAGCAATATTCTACAGTATATTTCAAGTATCTTTAAGGCATCCTGACTAAGTCGTCCTGTGTGTCGTCAAACATGCTTTTTTCCTCCTCAGAATACTCGGAATAAAGATCTAAATTAAATTACACCCGCATTTGCACAACTCCAAAAATACCGAGACAGCGAACAAAATATCTAATTAAGAGTCAATTATAAGCTCCGAAGACCAAGGAAAAATACGTCAACAAATCGTTCCTGTCACCTTGCATTTATATCCATCACAACGAAGTCCATTCCTCCCATAGAAAGGCAACCAATAGAATTGAGAGGTTTCAGAACAAAGAACCTGAACTAAGATTCACTATTATGCCTTTATTCGGCAAATCTAGCAAAAGTCCATTTGAATTAGCCAGAACACTACAAGAGGCCTTAGCGGCAATCGAGAAAGGTGATGGAAAGAAGCTCGATAAAGCCATTGAGGATGTTTCCAAGAGCCTAGTCTCGATCAAGAATGTGTTATATGGAACTAATGATCAACAACACCAGCAACAAAACGAGTCACAAACAGATATAGCAGTGGCTCAACTAGCCCAAGAAATTTACAACTCAAACCTTCTCTTTGCACTTATAAATAATCTATCCAAGATTGAATTTGAAGCCAAGAAAGATGTTGCGCAGATATTCAACAATATATTGCGAAGACAGATTGGGACCCGATCCCCAACTGTCGAATATATTTGCACTAAGCCAGATATAATATTCACATTGATTCGTGGTTATGAGAAGCACGAGATCGCCTTGAATTGTGGATCGATGTTACGCGAATGTGCCCGCTATGATGCTTTGGCCAAGATAGTATTACAATCGGCCGAATTCTATCAATTTTTCCGTTACGTGGAGGTATCCACGTTTGATATTGCATCAGACGCTTTCTCTACATTCAAAGAGCTATTAACACGCCATAAGCAACTATCAGCCGACTTCTTGGAATCGGAATATGAAAAGTTTTTCTCTTATTATCAAAATTTACTTAATTCAGACAATTATGTTACCAAACGGCAATCGTTAAAATTACTGGGCGAGTTACTATTAGATAGGCATAATTTTACAGTTATGACCCGTTACATTAGCTGCCCGGAGAATCTTAAGCTTATGATGAATATGTTGAAAGATAAAAGTCGTAATATACAATTCGAAGCTTTTCATGTGTTCAAGGTGTTTGTTGCAAATCCAAACAAACCCAGACCAATAGCAGACATATTGCTAAGAAACAAAGAGAAATTAGTTGATTTCTTAACTAAATTTCAAACAGATAGATTTGAAGACGAGCAATTCAATGATGAAAAAACTTATCTTATAAATCGAATCCGTGATTTAAAGTTAACATCCGAACCTGAATGATGGCTAAACAATGTGCAAATAATGAAAAATTTAAGGAATCTACCGATCCAAGGATTTGTAGCTAGGCAATTATGCTTCAACATTGAGATCTTTTGCGTGTAACTGGCAATAAAACGTTCCGTTACATCTTGATACTATTCTCCGAACTTCGTATTCGAAAATCAAAGCCGTGTAGGACAATATGTATTGCCAATCCCCTTCTGATTTGCCTCTTTCTCTCACTCCTACTCCTACTTCTCAATCTCTATCCATTCTGGTCTCGGGTAAACGGCCTTAACCAGACGAGCGCAGCGAGTAAAGGGGTTGAGTGCAGGTTGAATATGGCTATCACAGCAGGCTCAGTGACAAATGGTTAGATTTCGATTGACCGAACAAGCAGGTTCCAAAAAGGGCTAATGTAGGACACAAATCTATATCTTCTTTTCAATCTAGAATAGCTGCTTTCCTCCAGTGGCTTAGCTGGGCGAGAAATGTCATTATTGAAAGTTCTAACTGTCGTCCTGTGCTAGGTATGCAAATAACGTGGGCTAAACTGCAATAGGCAATTGATTATCTCTCACCTCTTTACCGTTGCTATCAATGGTTGATAGATAGCGGGTAGGAGTGAGCCGTCAACACGCACTGAGAGCTAAACCCTCTATGCACCTACATGGATAGAGACTAACGTTCTTAAGGAAAAGACCAATCGAGTCTACGTGCAAGTTTCGAGGGCGGTACACTAGGAACCATCTGGTATCGAGTATATAAACTGGAGCTAGGATGCAAATTCAACATCAGTTGTGCCTAGCTCCTAAAAACAAAACAAAATATCAATTCGAGTTGAAATTATTGCCAGGAACAGGAAGATAAATATAAAATCATCATGAAGTTCTTAATTGTGCTCGCTGCCCTCATCGTCGCTGTTTCAGCTGGCAAGACCCACTATGGCCATGGCCCATTGGCCACCGTCTCTACCGGAACAAGTTCTCAGTTCAGATCCGAGGACAACTACGGAAACTACAACTTCGGCTATGACGAGTCACACGCAACTGGCGGATCTAGCCGCCGCGAGGAGCAAGCCAACGGAGTTCGTCGAGGCTCCTATTCATTGAGTGATGCCGATGGTCGCCAGCGCACCGTCCACTATGTCGCTGATGCCAACGGTTTCAGAGCTTCGATCCAAACCAACGAGCCAGGAGTTGAGCCAAAAGACCCGGCTGATGTGCTCATAAACAAGGGCGGAGTTGTTGCTGTTGCTGGCCCAGCGCCAGTTTACGCTGCACCTGCACCAGTTGCCTTGCCAGCGCCAATCCTAGCCGCACCAGCTCCAGTTAAGGGCTACCTCGCCCCACGTGCGCCCCTCGCACTTCCAGTCCAAGGATATGCGGTGCCAACTTACTCAGGTCCAATTGTTGAGGCACCAACACCAAGAGCTTTCAGCTACTCGTTCGGCTCCACCCACTCGAGTGGCCCAATTTTGGCTGCACCAGCACCAATCCAGGCACCAGTCTACCAGCAGCGTCTAGAATATTAGACTTGTAGCTAGCATTTGCATTTAAAGCAAAGTGATGTCAAGCACTAAGCTTCCATGAGCTATAACCTAAACGGGCCGCTAATTGACTCTCACTCTCAAGGATCCGGGAACAAAGTTTCAAGGTTAAATTCAAATGAACAGGCCAAATGAATGGTCGAGGACGTTCCCTCTCATCTTAGAAGTAATAAATAAAATTCCTTTAATTGAACAGTGTGATTCTCACACAATCATCCTCACAAACGTGTCTTTCTATGTATGTTATAAAAGTCAAGTTTTTGGCATCTCTTGTTACCTTGTTTCCTCTTCATCATCACCAGTCTTCCTCGTTTCTTTCATGTCTGGCCAAGACCCGCTTGGTGTCCTTGTTGCCGACTCGAGGCTTCGGGCTATGAACGTGCTTTGTTGGCTCAGAGGTAGGGCTCTAGTCTAGCGTAGGGATCATCTCGGTATAAGGTGGCTGATGGGTATGTGCTGGGTGGTGGGCGATTGCGAGGTTGATTCAACCGAGTCGGCGCTCTGTGCCGTTATTATGATCACACTTCCCTCTGATGGGGGCACGATCCTTGGCGGCTGGTTTGCATAGTTGAAGTCGACGTCATTTACCGCTAGTCGGCCAATCACGCTGGCCGGCAGCTGCCAGTGCCGCCCATCTAGATCCCTGATGCCGCCGAGAAACCAAGAGCTCAGGCCGACCGGCAGTAGAGTCTTAATTCGTCTTCGTTTAACCACTCGTCTAGCGTTAGCATTGGTCCCGCCAAGCGAAGATGAGTTGGCCACCGAGAAGCCGCCAAATCTTTTCAACACGGGCGGCGACATTCGTGCCCGCTGATGCTTATCGAGCGAGCGCTGCTGCTGCTGCTGACCTTTTTGCTCGTACACATCGCTCGCTTGCGGTTGGTCTACCTGGTGCTGGTCAGTGGGCTGCTGCTGGCGCTTCGTCTGCTCCCCAAACTGATTAGCCGCCAGACCATTGACCTGTTTAGCTGCCAACTCTTGCTGCTGACTGGAGGCAACGAGCTGCAGGATTCTCACTTCCGCATTTGTCTTCGACTTTCTGCGCCGCTTCAATCGGCGCTTTGGATACCTTTGGTGGTTTGGCGGCTGTGGAGCCTTTGCAACAAGTTGATTTAAGGCTGGAGATGGCTCGAGCTGATTGCTGGCGAGCTCGCTCGCTTGCATCTTGATCGAGTTGTCCTGGCTTATCGGATTCAAGGGCAGGTTTGCGCCATTAACAAGACCACTCTGAACTGATGTTGCAGTCGCTAAACCGGACGCTTGGCCGCCCTTAGTCTGTTGCTGGTGTTGGGCCGCAACTGCTCCTTGTTTTACTAACTCTTGATTGCCCGCTACAATGCGACCGATTTTCTGACCACTTCCAAGCTGCTCAGACCCTTCCACTTGGTCCACTGCCCGAGGTGGTTGCTTGTGTCCCGCTAACCCCGGCTCTATCAAACCCGCTGGCAGGCTGCCGCCACCTTTTGTACCTTGAGCGGCTCTGTAATTGGGTTTCGGTCCGTAGTGGGTCCGGTAGAAGGCAAAGGGAACGGCAGAATGTTGCACAGAGTAGAGACTGGCCGAGCTATCGCTTGAGGCCAAGTCTGGCTCTATAGTCATGTCATGCCAGTCGTTCCAGCGACCGATGGACGGTTTCAATGCTGGCACAAACTGAGCCTCCTCAATCTTATCTGCCTGTCGCCCGGCTACCTTTGCTTGCCATTGGTGAGCAGAGGCTTGCGCTTGTGAGGATGTCAACGGTCTTATGCTGTCGCTGGAGCCATCCGATCCGGCCGAGCTTATCAAGAAAGACTCCACAAGACGACCGGAAGCTGTCGCCATATGCGAGTGCTGCTGTGGCTGCTGCTGCCTTGGCTGAGATGAGCTGCTCGAAATCGGAGAGCTCGGCTGATTGGCCGCCTCCGAGCTCTCGTTTGGCATCTGATATTCAATCCTGTAAGTTTGGCTATGATGCCCGCGCTGCTTATCGTGATCGTAGATGATCGGCTTAAAGTCAGCCGGTGGCTCAACATAAGTGGCATGGTTTCCATTTATGACTCCCTGACTAACAAGCCTATGTTGTTGTTGCTGCTGCTGCCTCCGGTCGGCCGGTTCCACTTCCGGCTGCTCAAGGAGATCGTTGGCGATGACTTTCTGGTTGTGTCCAAACAAACCTGGGGAGCCGAGCGGCTGGCCCTTCTCATTGTTTGGCAACTGGATCTCGTTTGCTTCGTTTCGAGCCACTGCTCCACTTGCGACTGACGCACAAGCGAAGAGTGCTAAAAGGAGCATCTGAGTATCACGCTTTGTATTTAGCATCCTTGGAAGACGCATCTTCAAAGTCTAAGGCTCTAAAAGTTCAACCAAACCTATTGTGCTTATTAACAACCGGAAGTAACCCTTATAACCACCTGCAAATTTGTGCTTTAAGCTCAATGGGAAGGTTTCGTTATGATGTTGCTTATTCCACTCAAGTGGAGGGGGCCTTGTTAGACGAATGAATCAAACGAGCAGTCAATTGTTAGTCTCGATGTTCTTTCGCTGATTTATGGCTTGCTTGTTGCGCCCACTGCTATCACTGATTCGGTTGTTGGAGTTCTTTTGTAAATTTCAATCATTGTTACCTATTGTTGCTTAGATTCTTGTTGGTTCTCGGGACTTATGGAGGATGTAAGCTCAGTGGCTGCTGCTCTCTTGCAATACCATTCACACTCTTCCAGATTAAACTCTCAAAACTTTCAAACCCCTGAACTGATTCGCTTCCACATTTCATGTAATATGTTAATGAACTTGCAATCTTTCGGCGGCTCGATGCGGCTGGCTGGCTGGCGCTTTCAGCACTGAGATAGGTCGGTGTCTCAAGGGTAGGGGTGGGATTGGGCAGTGGAAGGGAGGGATGTTTCTGTTGTTGTTGCTGGCGCTGCTATTGCTCGATCCTCAATGGTTTGTTTATGTTTTCATCCAACTTCAACCCTCTAGCTCCTTGCCTCCGTCCGTCTGTCCGTCCTTCTACCTGCCCGCCTACCTGCTCGCTCGCCTGCTTACATGCTCGCTCGGCCCTTCGCAAAGCCTCGGGCTCAGAAGCCACAACCTATTCGTCCGTTGTGGCTGCCGCTACTACTTTTGCTGCCACTGCCTCAGCCGCTAGTGATCATCGGCCTCCCCATCATCGCGCAACGCGGCAGATGCTGATGAATACTGAGAGGGTTAAATAGCGAACAGACGTTGAAGAGCAAGGCAAGACAACAACATCGATGTGAGAGCCTCTAACCTGTTGGGCTAGCAGACGGCCAAGCAACAAGCCAGCTAACCTGCAAGGAAACAGGCAGGTTAGCAGGCAAGGCAAGGCAGCGGAGATTGCACAGCAGGCGAGTTATGGCGCGGATTTTCGTAAGAAATCCTTGAGGTTCCGCTGGCTTAGCTCCAATGATGAGGAATTTTTTCCAGCTTTACGAACTCGGAAACTCCAAGCAGCTTTAACTGCTCACCTTTAGCTCGATAGCTTTCCAATCGGCCGCCTCGCAAGGCTTATTCAGAGCCAGTGGGAACTTGGACTCGCGCTGGCTGCAAGCTAGTATTGCCAAATTGCTGGCCTTTCCACCCATTCGCTTTCAATCCACTTGTCAGCCGGAGTTCGAGGTGACATAGGTTGGGGACAAGATTTGTTGGGCTCAATTGAGCTGTTGTTGTTGATGATGCTCATGGCGATGATTCTCAAACCTCCCTCAACGAATCCAACGAGATAGAATCTGCTATTATTGTTCGAGAAATTTGTCAACAAAACTCGTCTCAATTCCGGAAACTTTATTGCCAGCAGAGGGAAGCCTGTCAAGGTGAGACATCGTTAACTAGCTGGGAGAAAACACTTTTCCCACCGAGGAGAAATGCCACCACTGCCGCCGCCTCCACTCGAGTACATAGCAGTTGATGGAGATAGAGAGGCTCCATGTTCTAGTGCCTTGAGTGCTCTTTGTAGGGAGATGATGCCCTGATACTAAATCGATAGGGATCTTGTTTTGGTGCTCGTTTTTTGGTCCGCCAACAAACGGCTGCCAGCTCAGCCTAAGAAGACTTGATCGACCTTGTGGTTATCTAACTCAATTCTACGGGTCACTGATATCTGAGATCTTATGACTAGAAAGGTGCGCTCATGAGGTGATTGTCGTAATAGCGTTCTGCTTAAGTTTCTATTGACTTCCTGAAAGAGATGAGTCTTATAACCACCGGTGATGAGGCTAGATGGAACTAGACTAGTGAGGACGGTGTTGCGTAGTTCAAGGATCAATCTCCATCAATCAAATGGATGAGCTATCCTGCTAACTCGTTCGGGAATCAGTTGTCTTGTTAGTGTCGCGTCATGAACAAGATTAGTTACTAGAACTGAACCAGTCTTAGGGCTTGTGGTTTCGCCAGATATGTATGGACACGGTGTTAAACATTAGAGAACATGCAGTCGGCGACACTTGCTGCTGCTGGCGAGGCAGTATTAGCGAATGAAACGGAACAAGTGCAGGTGATTTAGCGGAACACAAGGAGCTAATGGGGAATCCCGAATTACTTCTATTTATTTTTGTCAGGAGCACATACTGGAGCTTCTCATTTTTGCAACCCAAAAATCCGGGCGAACTATCTAAAAGTATACTTATTTGCGGACTCGTTCCAGAAATTGATACCACAGTAGCAACCTCATGACAAAAGTATATCGACAGAAATAAATAGGAAGCCCTCGGTGTTCTGATAGATGGGATGTGCAGTTCGGTGAACTGTTCATCCGTTCGAGCTCGAATTTTCCTCCCCATCAGCTGTTTGTATAGTGTGTTGCTTTCGCGAAATCGCGCCCCGAGCTGGAAGTTCGAGGCGACTTAAACTTAACTATTTCACTACCAATACAACTTTATTCTTCACCTTTATCCTTCCTCTTCGACTTGTTGCCCTCTTTCACCAAGAGCAGCCTCCTGGCGCTGTCAAATATTAATTGAGTTCGAGCGGCCAGCTCACCTAAGTGCAGCACCAGCAGATTAAACGATCTGCTGCTGTTATTAGGGTTATTAGGTGTAGTTCGTTTATGGCCTCCGGCGATCGATTCGAAATCTGCACTACAGAATGACTAGCACCACCACGGCCAAAATTCAGATCGAGCTTGCAGTTTGTGTCGAAAAACAGGACGATTTGGCTAGAGTTGAAGCAGCTTTAGAGGCCGAGGTAAGCTCCCTGAACATACTCGACAATTCTCAACGATCAAACTGTCTTTTTTGTCCTCAACATCCCTGAGGATATCAAGTTCCTTGTAATCTAGGCATGACCAGACTTACCAAGATATCAAGCGAATGCCACCTGCTCATTGGCCGTTCGCCTTCGCTTTAGCCTCCATCTGTGTCCGATCTTGATGAGTTTCATAAGATGATTGACAATGATTAGTAACCTCTCTACACAGGGGATCCGACTGGTGTGGTCGAACTTCGAAGATAAAACTGTCTTGTTGGAGCTCCCTGACGCAACCACTAGTGAGCTTGGAAATGTGCAGACTTTACAGAATTACATCGAGGACAAAACTAGTATCACAACGGTTATAAAAGGTGTGGGTTATCTAGGTTCTGCCGTGGCTGAGCTCATGCCACCTATTTTGGGGGGTTCACATGTGAAAGGCATTGTGCGACTAAGTCAACTGACTGAGGGCCTCTGCTTTGTCGATGGTGTAATCGATGGTTTCGATTACGCAAAACAGGCACAGGGGAACAGACGGTATTGTCTGGCGATTCACGAATATGGCGACCTAGCTGGTGATAATTATGACTCTATTGGTCCAATCATGGTCAATTTAGAGCCTTCATTTGATGCTTGTGATCCGACTGTTACAAGAATTCGAAAGCAAGTGCCGAATTGTGATGTTTCAGCAATGATTGGCAGAAGCATAGCAGTAACAGAGGTCATTAAGGAGAAAATGAGCGGACAGGTGCTAAGTGCTGGTGTGATAGCTAGGGCATCAATAATCGATGCTAATAAGAAACGTATATGCTCTTGTTCTGGTAAAACTATCTGGGAGGAAAGACTAGATAGAAAGCAGAGAGATTTAGGGTGAGAATGCAAATCCCTAGAGTTCGGGCAACGAGCTCAAGTTGCTCCAAAGCGCTCATGGTTTTGGCAGTATCCTCGTCTCGTCTAAAGATTTTAGATTCGAATTTGAGCCTTACAAACTAGTATGAATATGTCTTGGCGGCTCGTACAGCGATACGAATGCAGATGCCGATCATTGATAAGGACAACACTAAGTAAACAGAGTATACTCAACAATACTAGACACGGTGATTGTTGCTAGGCCCATGAGATCTTTCTGGGAGCATTTCGTAGCTGGTCAACCCTTCGATCTGATCCCAACAAAAAGTCAGCCGGATTAAACTCAAGATGATCATGAGACACTTTCGCCACCAATTCTCAGTTTCGACTAGAATGCATGGGGCATTTTTTCATCAAGTCCGAACAGTTACTGCTACGGGATTGAATGCTAGCATAAGTCGCGGAATACATCAAACAACCATAAACAGGAATGTAGCGAACCAAAGTTACGAATCCGTTCGTGGAAAGCGCGAGGAAATGACTCTGTTGGCTGCAATCAATAGCGCTCTCGATCAAGCTCTTGATAGGGATCCATCTGCCATAGTTTTTGGTGAAGATGTTGCTTTTGGTGGAGTGTTCAGATGTACGAAAGGTTTGGAGCTCAAATATGGGAGGGAGAGAGTTTTCAACACTCCACTGTCAGAGCAAGGTATAGTCGGTTTTGGGATTGGCGCGGCTTGTGCAGGAAGTACAGCCATTGCGGAGATTCAATTCTCGGACTATATATTTCCGGCATTTGATCAAATAGTTAATGAAGCTGCCAAATATCGTTACAGATCTGGTGGGGAGTATGATTGCGGAAAACTCACTATCCGAGCCCCTTGTGGTTTGGTGGGCCATGGAGCATTGTACCACTCTCAAAGCAATGAAGCCTTCTTTTCCCACGCTGCTGGGCTTAAGGTAGTCATACCACGTGGACCCTATCAGGCGAAAGGACTTCTATTGAGCTGCATCAAGGATGAGAATCCTTGCATATTTTTTGAGCCTAAAGCCCTGTACCGATATGCAAAGGAAGCTATCCCGGTTGAATACTATGAGCTCCCGCTGTCGAAGGCAGATGTAGTTCAAGAGGGTGCTGATATTACGCTGATAGCTTGGGGCAGTCAAGTTCATGTCATTTCAGAGGCATCAAAACTGATACAAGAAAGGTTAAACAAGTCTTGTGAAATAATCGACCTCCAAACCATAATTCCATGGGACGATGAGACTGTCTTTCGATCTGTCAAGAAAACAGGTCGTGTTCTGATTGCACATGAAGCACCCAAAACTTCTGGTTTCGGAGCTGAGTTGGCTGCATCTATACAAGAGAACTGTCTTTATAATTTAAAAACACCGGTTAGACGCTCTACAGGTTATGACATTCCGGTTCCACACGTTTTTGAAAAGTTCTACGGGCCTACAAAGTGGAAAGTCTTGGAAGAAGTTAGAAGAATTTTTGACGATTGATGAGCATCAATGCTGAGCTCTGGCCATCTTCCTCTCCATCTTCCTTCGTTTCTTCTCCACCGCCTCAGGAGCCTCCTCAGGTGGAGCCTGGAAAATCCATGGTGCTATCACGCTTGTCCATATCTTATATGAAAAGAAAGCTGGCAACCAGAGCCAGAGAATCCAGAACCCGTTTGAAAAGGCTGATAAGGCCGAGCATAGAGATGTAGTTATGATGAGATCTTTGAGATAGTCAGCAAAGCTAGCCTTGAGGTTAAGATCGATACCGCCATCCAATATTGCACTAGAGGGTCCAGATATGACAGGTTTGGCCATATAATGCATTCCGAAAATGGCACTAGCTTGCACAAGAATTGCAAATAATGTCAATATCGAGCTGATTGTTGTCGAGAACGGAGATGACAAGGCAAATTTGAAGAGGAAGGAACCACCTGCCATAATTGAATAGAACTTTATAGTTTCCTTGTTGGCCTCAAATATTTGCTTTTGTCCCTTAGTGGGTGGTTTGCCCTTCTTAGGGGCGAACAAAGATCTAGTATCTAACATTGGTTGGTCCATAGTCTGTGATTAGGTAATTTTTGAAGCGTTGCTAAATAGTTTGATCCGGAGTTAAAGATGATTCTCATGAAAGATATTTTTGTTGGATGGATTGCGTGATGATAAGGATTCAAGGTTCGGTTAGATATGACTTTCTCAGCCTCGTTGGTAACACGCCCGCGTGGCGCAATCGGTAGCGCATCGTACTTATGAAGCAGTATCGCCTGAGCTATGCGAGGGTTCCCAGTTCGAATCTGGGCGGGGGCAGTGATTTTTTCATCGTTAGATCTTGAACTCCACGTGCCTACCACATGTCCGATGGACATCTAAACTTTCGCCCAAACATACGACCTATCATCATTTTATAGTATCCGTTCTTTCCTTCCAACGACCATGAATCACATCATAAGTGGGCCTTCCGACCCTCAAGAAGCTCTCAGTCACATTGAAACCTTGATTGGTGCCACCGCATCAACTATCATCAGCGCGCCGGAGCATAATCTATCTAGACTCAGGGACCTATTAGTGTGTCTCAACAAGACTGAATTAGGGCCGTTCAATGCAAAGGATCACAAGAACACTGTGATTGCTATCCATAAGCTTATCGCAAAATCTGCTACGAAAGTTTATGAAGACATCATTCCTAGCTATCGAATAAAGCAAAATGAGGCAGAGGAAAGTGTGAAGCTGAGTAAGGAAGTAATCAGGATGCGACAATATGAGAGGAGCTTTAGCTCAATCTACAAGAATTCCTATCTAGATTATCTGAAGCGCATGCTGGACTCCATCAAAAACAAGCCAGCTTCTTCTTTCTACACAACTCTCATTGTTACCGATTCAAGAGATCGAGAATCTCTAGCAGAGACTGCCTTGGAATGTTTCGGTCGCCTAATTGTAGCTCATCCACATTTCAACTTCCGAGATCAACTGATAGATATTCTTGTCACATATAATGCCCAAACAAAACATTCAAGGTGCGCTGAGATAGCCCACACGTATCTTAGCAAGGCTCTCAAAGACGACAAGCTTGGTGAGGTGTCTCTTGAAGTGACATCTGCGATATGCCAGCTGGCAAAGAAAAGAAAATTAAGTGTGTCAGCTACACTTTTTAAAACTTTACTTCATCTGCGTCTCATTGATGTCAAGACTGCCGACCTTGCAGAGAAAAACAAGAAAAAGGCCGAGAGAGAAAAATTGGCTGCCCTTAAAAAGAAACAGTCGAGACGTGAGAGAAAGCGAAGCAAGAAAATGAAGAAACTCAAAAACGAGTTGCTCGAGACAGAGGCCCACACCACCACAGACCAAAAATTGAAGTACCACCGTACCATCCTAAAGAAGCTATTCGTTACTTATTTCCGTCTTTTGAAGTATCATGAAGAGTTGGTGGGGGAACGGAGGGAGACGAGTAAATTCGTGAAACTTTTGCCACCGGTTCTCGAAGGCATCTCGAAATTCGCTCACCTTATCGATGTCGCACTCTGCAATGATATGTTTCCTCTAATTAACAGGCTACTTGAGAACATAAATATATCTACAAATTGCAAACTCCACTGCCTCAGCACCGTATTCATCATGTATAAGTCGCTCGAGCAAGAGCTCGGCAGAGTTGACCCGGAAAGTTTCTACAAACACTTCTACATGACCTTGAACAACATCAGCCCTTTGAGAACAAATTTTCATGAATTCACTAGTCTGAATAATTGCATACACCTGATGTTGGTGAAAAGAGGCAGGCATATCAACAATAAGCGCTATTGTGCTTTCGTTAGACGCTTACTAATCTTGGCTCTGAACATACCCTCTGAATTTGTTCCTCCCCTACTAGACTCCATCAGAATCTTATTCCTCAACAGACCATCAGTCTGTGCCCTACTAGATAGCTCAAATTGTTCCGACTTCGGATCGGGGCAGCACGATATGGAGACAGACGACCCGGATTATAGTCACGCAGACTCCTCGGTCGCTTGGGAGCTACATATGTTGCGCAACCACAACGAGTCAGCCATTCGTGAATCAGCTATGAAATATTTTGACGAATTGAAATAAGACGGTTCGATGAGAATTCTTGATGTACAATACGGTGATGATTCGCTCTAGTCGGGGGCATTGGCTGTTAATAAACAATTGAGTACGTAATAGATAGAGAACAAATATGCGTATCGATCGTCTTAGCGCCTCTGAGTGAACATGGGCCGCGTGTGGCTTATTTATTTTTTCTCGTGAACCCGGGCAGCCCAGGAAGCCAAGAACAGATATAATCGAACAAAATCGCTGTGCTGTCTGGCAATAACGCGAGCATCCAAACAGTAGAACTTATTCGGGTTTGTCAAGGATAATCTCGTATAACTGGCTACTAAGTTGACCAAATGCCTAACAATACTATAAATTCATTATTCGTAAACCGAGTACTAGAATTGAAATCCTCCAGTTCGCAAACTCTCGATGAAACGGCCCTGAACAAACTCCACGAAGAACTTTGGTTCAACGAGAAAGGCCAGCTGAATGATGGGCCAGCATGTAGGTGTAGTATCAATGCCAGGCGAACAGGCATAAGACACGGCATATTTCCAGGCGAGGAGCCCTTGAAACCTTGTGATCCTTTCTCGAACAATGCTGAGAAGTTGTACCACTATTGTGTGCATTTAGAACCTACAAGAAACTTTACATCAGAGTATCCTACAACAATTGAGCATGATAGTCATTTGTACAGGTTTGAGGGATTCTCAATGCTGTCGCACGTTCCCCTCACGAATATGCCACCCTTCAAAATGATAAGGTTCAACATCGAGTACACGATTGAGCTGGTGGAAGAGAAAGCTCCACAAGATTTCACGATCGAGGGACTCGAGATTTTCAAGCAATATCTCTTCCACGAAATACTGGAATTGTATGATCTCGATTGGAAGGCTCATGATGACAAGAATGGTTGCCAGAGGTTCCATCTTTACCCCCGCTTTTCTCGACAAACAAAATCTGGTACTAAAGAACTGTTGTCTATTGATGCAATTCTCAATTATCTCATCAAAGAGTCGAACTCTCTAGTTGAGGAGGCTAGGTTATATGGTGATGAGTGGCTCGAATACAGACGCCGCTACAAAGACACAATTGTGTGGGCGCCCAACTGTCGACCTGCTGCGGTGAGAATCGATCAGATTGATATTGAGCATCGACGACCTGTTATTATCCATTTTGGGTTGCGTCCTCCACAGTTGAGCTATGCTGGCAATCCACAGTATCAACGGGCCTGGAAAGAGTTGTTGAAGTTTCGTCACCTTCTAGCAAATAAACCTAAAGTAAGCTTCAACGATAAACAAATGTTAGCGCTGAAAGAGGAGAAACTTCAGGAGTACAAGGCAAAAGCGGAACTGAAACGCGACACTATAGTATTACCGTGTGATAAATTCTACACCACTGGTCTCCTCTGTGATGTGGTGCAGCATGCAATGATTATGCCAGTAATTGTATATCAGATAAGATTTCAACATTCTTTAGAGTGTCTAGAGAATCTTATCGGTCACAAGTTCAAAGATCGGTATCTACTTCAATTGGCCTTAACTCACCCATCTTACCGTGAAAACTATGGGACAAACCCAGACCACGCGAGAAACACATTAAACAACTTGGGCTTTAGGCAACCCGTGTATGGTGATAATCGAGTGAATTTCCAAACTAGGAAACGAGGTATCAACACTCTGTTCAACATCATGTCCAGGTTTGGATGTCAAGAGGAAACTATGTCAAATATTCAGCACAACGAGAGGTTAGAGTTCCTAGGTGATGCTGTAGTGGAATTTCTCACTTCTATACATCTCTACTTCATGTTCCCTGATCTCGAGGAGGGCGGTCTAGCAACTTATCGAGCCGCCTTGGTCCAAAATCAACACCTCGCTATACTAGCGAAGAAATTGCAATTAGATAGGTTTATGTTGTATGCCCATGGATCCGATCTTTGCCATGATCTAGAATTGCGTCATGCCATGGCAAACTGCTTCGAGGCTCTCATGGCCGCCTTATTCCTAGACGCTGGTCTTGAAGTCGCCGATAAAGTTCTATCCAGCGTTCTATTTGATGAAAATGAAGAACTTCTGAAGAAATGGGTTAACTATCCTAAGCATCCCATACAGCAACAGAATCCAGATGGAGATCGACACTTGATTGATAAAATACAATTGCTGAAAAGATTGACAGAATTCGAAGCAATGACAGGTATAGAATTCAAGCACATACGTATCCTAGCAAGGGCTTTCACACATAGAAGCGTTGGCTATAACCATCTAACTCTGGGCACAAACCAGCGTATGGAGTTTCTTGGCGATACTGTACTGCAGTTGATTGCCAGCGAGTATCTGTACAAACACTTTCCTGGTCATCACGAGGGCCATCTCTCTCTACTGAGAAGTTCCTTAGTCAACAATAGAACGCAAACTGTCGTATGCGACGATCTTGGAATGGCTGAGTATCTCCATCATCGTACTAAGGGCCCTCTTAGGACAAAGGATCGCGCAGATCTGCTCGAAGCTTTTATTGGCGCTCTCTATGTAGACGGTGGTTTAGAAAAATGTCGAGCCTTCTGCTCGGTATGCTTTTTCCCTAGACTAGAAGACTTCATCATCCATCAGAGCTGGAACGATCCGAAATCCAAATTGCAACAGTGTTGCTTGACCTTAAGATCGCTGGAGAGCAGGGAGCCGGACATACCTGTTTACAAAGTTATCGATACAATCGGTCCAACAAACACCCGGGTTTACAATGTTGCGGTTTATTTTAAAGATAGACGACTAGCAACCGGTAGCGGACCAAGTATCCAAGATGCCGAGATGTCAGCTGCCTCTAACGCTTTGGAACAATATAGAAATCAGTTCCCTGACTTGGGTTATCGGCGCAAGCCATACGCTCGTCATGAAATCAGAAGACCGCCTCCACCACCGGTATATTATGATCATCCTATGAAGTATAGTTACATGCCAATGGATGACGGTCAATACTTGATGCCCAAGAGAGGGAGATACGAGTACTAAATTAAGAGAGTATTCACCTATGATCGACTTTCCTACAAACACTTTCGTCCATATTATGTTGACAATAACCAGTCATGAATGCTGCCCAAATCATCTTGTTTCCATGGTAAATGTAGTAACGAAGTAAAGAAAATTAGATTAAACGAATACCCATACTCAAGGGTCAATTCGTTCTTGAAGAGTCAAGTCTAAGTTCCCTTATCGGTCTTTTAGGCTACCTTTATCTATCAAACACTTCCTTTCAATACGATCTCCTACTAAGATCTCGAACCGAAAGTTTAACAAACGAACATAGCGTCTCTGCCATATCACGCCTCTCGAGCCCTCTAATCTCAAGTTATCTCATGCAGTCCGAGTGAAAATAAAGAAACACTTGGTAGCTATCTTGAGTTTTTGCGATGATTAACCGGCAACGAAAATTCAGCTGTGCTGGCTTCAAGACGTAAAGATTAATGTGTAGCTAGGGGACAAGACGGCTGCAGTGTGATACTCAGCTAAATGAATGCGCAAACACTCTCGGGCTTGGTTGGTCTTGAGGCTAACCCAATGGTGAACAATCGATTTGGTTCTGATGCGGAACCTGCCCGTAGCAGATGCATTTATTTGTTGTTGTATCTATCGCGAAGTAGCGAAGATATGAGCTAAAAGCCACCTGCTGCGATGGGTTCAAAAGTCTCTCTGTTCTGTTAAGCCAGCGAGTTATAGCCCCTTGGCTGTATCTATTCTAAGGAATAGATACAGTGCTCTGGTTTTCAAACCGAGAGAGACGTTTACATTGAAATCTATACAGAGCGAGCCGTTCATTCCCGCAACGGAGCTGAATGGTCAAGCTGAGATAAATCATCTAATGCGTCGCGGTCGGATTATACAAAACCATCGCCTTCAAGATAGCTGCGAGATAATCCGTTTGAAGGCGCCAGGTTAACAGGGACGGGATTGTTGAGGCGCTCTCGCAAACATGAGTTCTGACAGTAACTTGTTAGCGCGAAGCTTGTAAACTGAAACATGGTCGTTGCGTTTTGCGATTGCCACCGAGACAGCGACAGTTGGCGAGAAAGCTTCAACTTCCAACCAAGCAAACGGCAGAACGATCTCAAGCTAGCCAACTCTATCCTGTTTCGCTCTACTTCTTTCGCCTGTCAGCACCTCCGTCTTCTATATAATTGCTACTCTCGCTCCCTTTGCCTGGTGCACGTTTCCACACTCTCACATCTTAATTCTAGCTTTGGGAACGTTTCCTATGGCTACTAGCCATCCTCGGCCACCAGCCCCTCTAAGCACCGGCTTCGCTTCCATCGCAACAATATTAAAAGATGAGCCGGCTCGTGAAGGAAAGGAGACGAGAGGCAAACTGGAGCTCGTTGGAGCGGAAAATCCTTTCGCCAGCTCCGTGGGGCTCGAGCTTGGCGCGACGCATGACGGCCACAAAGCCTGCAGCCGAGGAGGAGATTCACTGAATGGCGCTCGTGGCCGCAAGAGAAAGTCCGAGGCTAGAGGCGCGATTGAATAGCGATCGTTGGCGGTGCGGGATGCGATTAGATATGTTTGCCGAGCCGGCTAGTTGGCAGACAAACAGGCCATTGTTTGCGAGTTTGTTCATGACGGTGCGAGCATATCGTCGAGCGTCCCTTCTGATCGCCCCAGTTGCCGCCATGGCTGGCGAGCGGAGGAGGCCGCGACAATTTTGCTTGCCATAATCCAGTCAGGTGTAGAAATGGTGCCACCTGAGCTGAAAGGTGGAAGGAAGAGCAGATGTGAACCATTTTTCCGGACACACAAAGTAGCCGCCCACTTGTGAACTCGACACATCCGCCGGCCGAATCTATGGATTCCTTTGTGGTTGGCTGGCCAAACTGGCAGTGATGTTGTGCAGTTAGACTAAGGAGGCGCAGAGAAAGAGGCCGAGAGGCTTGCCTAGCTCTAAATAATACTGGCCCACGCGTGCATGGGGTCGCTCGCGAGCCTAACCTTCCCTTCCGGCGAGATAGTTCGTGAGCAGGAAATCTACGCCGAAGACTAAACAAAGGTGGCCTTTGTTTTTTGACAAGGCAGATTTGTTTCACTAAGTGAGCTTTTTGGCGAGGGGGAAAGAGCGGCGAGTGGGGAGGGGGTCAGATAAGGGGCGGCAAAGTGCACCAGCCAGAGCCTAGTTTACCTCACAATACTTTTGCACAAAACGAGCCCATGCTGCTGGAAAGGAATTGGGCGCTCGTTTTGCAATGCTAGCAGGAGCAGCCGACGATCATGATCGTTTATTCTTGCCCCGCAACTTCCTGTACAAAGCTTGCCCGTGTGTTCGCCGACGAGGATTGTTCCAACGCTAAGTGGGAACATCAGCGACTAGCAAAACAAGCGCTGATATGAGATCGGTATAATAATGATGGTGATAGCGCCAGCAATGAAGCCAAGGCGAGCGCACCAAAGTGACCTCAGCCCGGCCGCCGCAGCCTCTCACTGCGCCAGCCCGCCCCTCTGACCATTGGAAGCCCATAAACTGGAGCTCCTCGGAGCTAAAATGGCGCCCACTAAACAGAGCGCCCCTCCCCCCGTTCCAGGCTGTTACGCACCGGCCAGCAGGCCAGCTTGCTTCCGCTCTCTCGCTAATGCTACTCGGACTTCTGTTGGCGCCTCCTCGCCAATTGGTCGGCGGGCGCCGCCAACAGTGTGCAAATGTCATCAATCATTGCCAAGATCATCTGTAAACACGAGAGATTTCGCAACCAGCCTTTGCATGGGCCGCCTCCGCCAGTCGTCCGTGTGCAAACTGACCGGCCTGAGAGGGGCGAGCTGCTCACGCGCTTGCCTGCACTCGAGATTGACCGGAAATCGTCGTGCAAATAAACCCATCCCAGTGGTGGCCAATTAGCTTGACACCTCTGTGGCCACTTGCCGGCTTGCTAATGCAAGAGCTTGACATTAACAAGCTTTTTGCGCTTAGAATGAGTGGCTGAAGTCGTCGCTGTCGCTATGATGGCAACGGCTCGTCGCCGTTCGGACGAAAGTGGCGCCCTAATGATCATCGGGTTGGGCTGCCTGTCGCCTCCACAAGCAAACTACAACCGCCCTCCAAAATGCCATTTGTCCAACTACTCATACGGTCGGCAGAAGATGGCCTCCAACCAATCCGGTTGGCTGGACAGACAGATGCAAACTCGAAAGGCGCTCACAAACGGGGAAAACCTCAGCAAGCTTTCAAATGCACAACAGACCAAGCACATGCTCGGCCCCGAGCGAATTTTTCAAAAATGCTTGTTTACAAGCGGCGAGCACCGTGAGGCCAGTCCAAGTGCACCTGTTGACGGGACTGATCAATTATTAATCCGCCCATTAGAGTGCTCAAGATGGACAAACTGATCTGTGTCGGCGTATGGACACGACTTCCAGGTAGCGAAAAGGGTGGCCCCGTTTACGTGCAATGGACTCGGCCACCACACTCGGATAGCTCGGAGCCCACATGTAAGTAATGTAGGGGCTGCGCGTTCAATACTGCCGCTGATGATGCTCACTGTGTGGTCCATTTCAGTTTGAAGGTCAAGCCCATGGAAACCAACTTGCTCGTTAGCGAGGGATCCTCTTCCAGTGAATCCCCACTTGGTGAGCTTGTTTCTGTTGTAAAGGGGTTCGCCAAATAAGCGATTGCTTTTAGGCAAAGGACTTGGCTGGATTTGTGCGGCCTCGTTTTCGCTCACCGTTCGCACCATCATCAGTCCACTGCTTGTTTGTGTTTGGCGGCCGAGCTTGCAGCCGTCCTCTGCCACTTCCAAAACCTAGCCAGCGGCCGCCAACCAAGAGCGAGCAACCGGGCTTAGCGCTCACTCGGAAGCAGCAATCAACCACATTCCGGATGCCGTGCATGCTAATGATTCCGCATTGAGATGGCCGATCTGCCGAACAGAGGCTGCGAGCACATCCGGCCGGCGACCTAGAGGCCAGGAAGTGGGCGACGGGATTGTAGATTAATGAGGGCTGGAGTGTCCAGACTGGGGCCATTGGATTGGATCGCATGGGAGTGGATCGGATGGGATCGGATGGGATCAGATCGGATGGGGTGGAATTGGGTTGAGAGTTGGCCCACAGATGGGAGGGAGAGTTTCTCAAAATCATCTGCAACATTTTGGCGCTGCCCCTTGAATGGTCGGGCAGGAATTGAATTCAAATTTTGGCTCGATTGGAGCCTATTAAACAGCTAGTGAGTCGTTACCAGTCGGCCAAACTATGGGCTCTGGCTCCGCGCTAATGGTGGTGCTCGGCCAAACCAGTTGGTTGCAGTAACAGTGTTGCAAGCAGCGCGCCAATTGAGCATGAGGGGCTAACCAATCATTGGATTTGGATGCCCATCGAAAATTGATGCGCCCCATTCCAGTCGATCTCGATCAGTTTGTTGGTGCGCGAGTGGCACGCCCACTTATTTGGCGCCCAAATCTCCATCGGCTTAACCCGACGCAAGTTGGCCCGAAATTGTACGTTTCGGAAGCTTCCAACTTGGAGCTGTAAGTATGCAAAGTAGTCTCGGCGGCGGCAGCAGCAGCAATCACAAATTCATGATCAAAGCCAGCGGATACGTCCACTGGCGTGGCCATGGGTGGAGCCATTGGCTCTGTGGCGGCAGCGGCTGGTCAGGAGTTGGCGGGCGCTAAATTGATTTATCGTTTGGAGCTCTGATTGGCGAATTGGGCCAAACAAGTTGGCTTGTTTGCTTCGCGCGCCTTCCTATTGTTGTTGTTGTTGTTTGGAAGGAAAAACAATTGGGTCAAGCTTGGGCCTGTTTGGCCAGCTTAGTGTTGCCAAGATTTGGGCCGGAAATTGGGCTCACCTGGGTGGGCGAGAATTTCCGCGTTCGAGGCTGTGTGGTTTGCTGAGTACTGGCCAATTTTGATCCCTCTAAAGTGGCGACATCGAGACCTGTGATAATGCGTCCAGCTGGCCGCCTTTGGGCCGGCGCAGTCGTCTCAGAGCGGACGATTTCGCGTCCGAGATGCAGCCGCCACCGCCACCCAATTAAGTCTGTCGCGTCGTCGTCGTTATCGTCGTCGCTGCCGCCGCCGCCGCCGCAAACCTTTGGCGACAATGCAATCAGGCGGCGCGAAACCGGATATCCTTGTGCGTGACGGGCCAACTTGTTCAGTCAACATCTGTTAACTCCAGCCTCCTTTGATTGAGCGGAGGCCAAGCGAAGGCCAAACGCAAGGCCACCAACCAAACTGGCGCCAGCGAGAGGTGAGCCCATATCATGTTTGGAAGCCGAGGAAAGAGTTTCGGGCGAGAGTGAGAGGCTGGCTTGGCCTTGGAGGGGAAAGTGGAGATGCTCGTTCGGGTTGAGGAGGCACTTTGATCGGGCTGCACCTGGCTCGCGCTCGGCTGGCAGTGGGCGCCTCATTGTCGCTTGGCAGAGCAGCCATCGGAAGCGACAGGTTCGCTTTGTCAAACTGAAATGGGTTGCTCGTTTGCGCGGCTTTTAATTGGACGTCCAGCGGGCGCCAGTCTGTCCGCCGCCAAGGATGCCGGCAAGAGCGTACGTGCTGCCGGAGTTGCCGATGGGCTCCGACCCACTTTGCGTTGTTGGCCAACGCAATTGCTGGCCGGCCGAACGATCCGCTTGCGGCGCAAAATGGGCCGGCCACTACGTGATCGAGCCCGCAGCCGATCGCTCGAAGCCATGAATTCAATAAATTTCGAGCCTCCAACACTCGGGCGCCAATGACCAACATGAAGCCGGAGAGACTGCTCAATTTGCTTACGTAATGTATGAGTGTGTCTGTCCGCTCGAGTCTCTCCGCGGGCTTGAGCTGCCAAATTTGGGCCCATCTCTCCCTGTGACCAGCCGCCAAAACATATTGATGATTTTGGGGAAGCCCTAAGCTTTCAGTTAGAGTTTGCTGGCAAGTCGGGTCTGGCTGGCCGGCAGAGGGGGAGCCCCAAGGCTTGGCTGTCGAGCCACTAAGAGCTCGCGGGCCAAATTGATGGTCCGACTAGATGGGAGGGACTTAGTTTAGATTAACGGGGAGGCTGGACGAGCGAGGAGAGAGAGATAGAGAGAGAGTGCGATTTGTTTTGATGGCATCGGGCAGTTTTATGGGTTCAGGGAGCCAGAGGATCAATCAATGAGTTTTTGGATAAAGTGAACACAATATCATGATATGCGTTGCGAGTCTCGTTCAATTTTGCCAGCCTCTAGCTAGTCTGTCGCCTCCTCTGCAAGCTCCTGCCACTGGTTTTAGGCTAGCATTTTGGCGGCCGAGTGGCGGCCGAGCAAAGCAGCGGGAGGTTGGGCCAGGCGAGGGCCGGATTGTCGCTTTGGTGGCGTCCGGTTGGCGAGAGGATGTGGACGGTGGGCCGGCTCAATCATTGGATTGGGCGCGATGGTCCCCGATGCCGAGCGACCATTTGCGGGCGGAAGGGGGGACAAGCGGCTGCTCCGGGGGCCAGTTCGGCTTTGGATCGCTGCTGGTCATCACCGATCAGTTGTGGTGAGTCCTTTGGAGCGAGCACTTGGCGCTGTGCGGTTTGGTTTGGTTTTGTGGCGCGCGAAGAGTGAATGGGGACGCCGGCCGCGGGCAACCCGACAGGCACAAGTGTCGGCTAGTCAAACAATCCGCATAATGCGCTCCCACTTGGACCGGCGAGGGGGGGGGGCAGCCGTCTAGTTGGCTGCGGACCCAACGACTGCGAGCGCGGAGAGCAAAAGCTTGACAGGTCTACAAATGAAAGCGAGCCTCAGCTGGCCGGCTGAGCGGCGAGGATGCTGCAGGCGCTCGCTTTTCGAGGTGGATGCTCGAAAGGCCCGAGCGCAAAGCCTGGATGTCCATGCATATTTATATTGATTTATCGATTAGCCAGCCGAGCTCGCGCTTCCTAATGACTCTTTCGGCACCGTTGAGTGGCGGCGCCCCCTCGGAGTACAAAGCGGGCGGCCCCGTTTCCGTCTGGCCGCCGCCAACTTGGCCCCGCCGCGGGCGCTACTCGAGGGGCCAGGATCGCGTCCATTTGGCGCGGACAAAACGCGCTGCAAGTCGGGCGACAATATTTGGGCCTCGGCAAGTCGGATTGGAATTGTAAGTGGAAGTGGATGGAAGCGAAACAAGGCCGATCAGACGCAGCCGCCGCCATGTCTCTCGGCCAACTTATGCAGACGCAACCCCTTCGCCGGCCAGAACAGGCAGCCGCCAATGGGCCCAGTGGGACTCTAGTTTGGCCGCTTCCAAGTGAGCAGCCGGCGCCAGGCTAACGGGCCGCTCACTTGGTCGGCCAAGTTTCAATTGGTTGGCGCCTTGTTTGGCGGCCGGAACTGGTTAGGTTTGTTGTGCTCGGATCTGATTCAATTGGATTGGATTGGCTGGGATTGGATTGAACGGAATCAGATCGGATCGGTTTGGTTTGGTTCGGATTGGAGTGGAGCGTATTGAATTGAATGGGATAAGATGAGAGTGGAGGAGAGGAAGGCGGCTTACGAATTTGGATGGCAATTAAATTTCTACGCTCGCTTGATTTCGCACTCTAGTGGACCGGAAGCGAGCTGGTCCCATCAGGCGGCCCTTGGCTCGCCTGTTTGGTCGCCAATCGGGCGGCCAACTTGACCAGCGGGCCGGCGGACAAATGGCATCGCTATGCAAATGACGCCAGCTACCTTTGAGGAGTGCCCCCACCGACCAAGTGCAGACTGGCCGCCGGACGTGTTCACAACGCGAGCCCAACCTCCGCTAATCTCCCCCCCCCCACTCTGGGGGCCCCATTGACACTAACTAGCCTTCCCAGTCAAGCTCCAGCCAGCTCGCGGGCAGCCGAGAGTGAGCGCCTACTGCGTGCGGCGAGCATAGGCGGACGGACGTGGGCCAAAGTCGACCACAAGTTAAGTGGATGTAACTGTGCTAGCACCAGGCCACCGGCATAACAGTGGCCGCTTGGCCGAGAGTTGCAATGCTGCTCATGAATATACTTGGCCGGCTTTGTTGGCGGCTTAATTATTGCGCACAGAATATATTCATCGGCCGGCTGACTTTTATTATGTCATCATAATGGTTGGAGGCTTCTGTTTCTTGCAGCAAACTCGCAGCGCCAAGCGAGCTCGCCGAGCGCCAGTCGAGATAAACAAGGCGCGCGCAAAGCCAATCCAGGCGCTCGGGCCCACTGCTCAGCGTATGAGATCGCCGCTCGCCGCCCCGCAACGCTGCTTGGCAAATCCGGCGTCTCGCTCGAGCCGGCCCACGAGCTGGTCAGCCAAGCTTGCAGGTGACAGAAACAGCGAGCGCCAGCCACAAGCTCGCGGATCGAGCGGGGAGAGGCCGCCAGCTGAGCCACTCGCAGGCTCAGCCTAATCTTGCGCGCACCTCCATCCGAGGGGCCAAGGCGGGGATCTTTTTGAGGGCCGAGGGCCAGCGCGCGCTGCTGCTGCCGCTGGCGGCCACCGTCTACATGCTCAAGCCTCAGTTGGCCAACCTAAGACAAGGGGCTCGAGCGCGACGAGCCGCCCGATTTGGGGCCCACGCGCCTCCACTTCCTTCCGTCGCGCAACCCAAGCCGCAACTTCATTCCCCGTTCGCGGCTCCACTTTGCCAACTGGGCTGGCTGGATTTGCATAAGCTGCAAGCGCGCGCGAACCGTTGGAGGCGAGAGGAAGCCGCCGACCGAGCCCCTCGCCTCGCCTCGCCTCTCCTCTCCTGCCGTCCAAAAGTGGAACCGAGCTCGCCGGTGAGGGCGCCAATTTGATGCCAAGCCAGCAAATAAACGCCATTGGGCGCGAAAAACCAGCAGACCAAGTGGAAGTCTCGGCCCATTTGGCCCGAAAACTGCCCAATTTGTAGTTAAAACTTCTCATTCCAATTCCGCCCCATTGAAGGCTGCGCTCCTCGATGGGCTTCAATGGGGCGGCCGCGAGCAGATCCAAGGGAATGGATTTGTCGACTTGCGGGAGTGGGAAGGGAAGGGAAGGGAAGGGCGAGAGTGGCGATTTGAGAGGGCGAAGGGCAAACTGGCGCAGCTCAGCGCCATGGCGGCCGGCCCTCTGCAATCTGCTCGTCCCTCTGGCCGGCATCTGGCGGCGCCATGATTGTCAGCGGCGCCCCTGTTGTTGGAAGTGGCGTTATCTGCGCTCCAGCCGGCGGCCAGGTTGGCCGAAGCGAGCCTTGGCAGTTTCTTGAAATATGGCCCCAAAAGTGATGAAAAGTGATCATAAATATTTATTTAGTTTGAGCGGCCTGCGAGAGCATCCGCCTTGGAGGCAGGCTCGCTCAATTGTACTGGCCGGCCAAAGGCTCGGCCCGAGCACAAGTGGCGCGCTGTCCAAGGCTGCCCGGCAAAGGCAAACAGAGCGAGAGTGGCGGGCCGAGTTGGGGCAGTGCTGGCGAGCGGGCGAGCAGCAAGGAGAAGCGGGGGAAATGGGAGGAGAAATTCATGATTATCATGAACTTGACTCGGACACTTGGGCGCCAGATGCCAATGCACTTGGCTCCGAGCTCGGCTATGTGGAGCCGCATAACTTGGCTGCCGCCCGTTCAGCCCATCTCCAAGCAAAACCGGACAAGCGGAGGCAAATTTGACTATCCGCACGTCTCACTTGAAATGGGACGCGAATCCGGCCTCGAGCTAAGCGGGGGCTGCTCGAATTGCATTGCAACAATGCGAACTTAGTTGGAGCAAACGGAAGGCAAACAATGCAGAGCATTGGCCTCAAGCTCACCATGCAGCCGGATAAACGTTCATCGCAACTAGCTAGCTGGGGTATTAAACTTCCTCGCGCTTGCTCTGATGAAAGTCAAAAAATTCGCGAGCCCTCGTGAGAGCTGGCTTTGGGGAGGGGAGGGGCAATGGGAAGGATGGGGGGAGGATCGTCTATCCTCCTGTTGTTGGACTATAACTTTCCGGCCAAGAATGAGCCACGCAACTAGACAGGCAGGCAGGCAGGCAGGCAGGCAGGCAGCCGTAAAGGATGGCTGGCGCGAGTTGAAATTTAATGAAAATTGATTTAGTTTAACAAGCCAACGTGAGCCAAGCGCCAGTAATAGTTTGCAATGTCGCACGCTAGGCTCACCAAAGTAGGCAGCCGCCCAAACGGAAGGGGAGGAGGAAGTTCGACTAGAGTACAGTTGATCTGTCCGAGCTGTCCTTGCGATCAAAACTGGCCGAGCAAAGGCTACAGTCTCGCGAAGACTTTTCGCCTCGCCCCACCGGCTGGCCCTTGTTATCACGACTTGAGTTTGAGCCTGAGCAATTGCGACGTCGTACGCTAGTTCCAGGCTCGCCTCCAGGGCAAACATCCTGATCTCTGTAGGCGCTCTCCTGCAGCCGATCCGTCGTCCTCCCTGTAGCTAGCTCATCGAGGCAGTCTGCCTGCGATGCTCGTTTGGGGGGCTCATCGTCGCTGTCTGGTTCACTATTCGCAGTGCTGCTTTGATTAACGTTTTTAGTGTCGTCAAAGTGCCTCTGCTGTCGCTGACGACGGTCAACGCTAGCTTGCAAGTCTGCAGCTGAGTTACCTCGCTCATAACTTCGCCGTCGACCTCTGCTAGTCGTGCACTTTTGTCGTTTGTCGCGCGCGGCCGCCTCCGCGCGACAGGAAGAGCGGATGCAGGTGCACGAGCGCTCGCCAGCCTGTTTCTGTTGCTGGCCAGCTGACTGATAGTGATGGTGGTGCCGGTTATGATGCTGCTGCCGGCTTGCGCCGTATTGTTTGCAGCCCCTGGCATCGTTTGGCCCGCACTGCAGACTCTCGCTTTGGGCCTCGCATTCTTTGCAGATTGGCCAGTGGCATTTGTCTGAGCCGCTGCATTCATAACCCTGGGCTGGATTCTTCAATCCTGTTTGCCCCTCGCTGGCGTGCGCGAGCTCGCCGAGGCTCCGGGCGCAGTGCGAACTTTGCGCTCCGGCAGCCAGCGAAGAAACTGGAACAGGCGCTTCCACTGAATCGTTGAGTGGTGTCACGGATTGTCCACTCGCACTCTCCTCCCTGATTCTACCGTTGGTTTGGGCTTGCGGATCAACTGCCAAGGTCTCATGGTTGTTAGTCTTAGCCGCTGGCAGTGGCTCAATGGCAACCGTTTGCTTACTTATGCGACCGGGAACTTCACTCTCTTTACTCGCACTTGCAACTCCGTCTGATGCAGACTTCGTTTCCGGCTCCATTTGATTCGAGCAAGCGCTCGAACTGTCTAGCCTTGCTTCAACTTCCACCGAGCCTCTGACTTTGACGCTGCCACAAGTTGGTTGGCTCGATATTGGCAAGGGACTACTTAGTCCCTTCGATTGGGCTATAGTTGAAGTGGATGGTGGTGCACAGTCGGGTAGGAGTTCCTTATTTGAGAGGTTGATTCGAGCGCGCGTATGATGCGGATCCAAGGTCGCACCGCGCGGAATTAGCGTTGGTCCAGTGGGGCCGTCCGAGCTGTAGATGTTTTGTCGACCGAAAGAGGGACCGATGGCGGCCGATGAGAGAGCTGACAGTCCAGGCGCATACAAGGCAAAGTTGGAGCCAGTGATCGGCGAGGGTAGGTTTGCCGCGGCAAGGGTTGCGGGTGCCCTGGCTACTGCTGCTGCTGGATGGTGGTGGAGTTGGTTTGGATTCGATCGGATTGCGAGAGATCTAGGCAGATGTTCCACTGGCATGATGCGGCGTCTTTTCTTTGGCAACTTAGCTCGCGCTTGGGTATGGGAGTAAAACATGGCGAAATTGGACACGATAACTGGCACTGTTTTGCACGTAATTGAAAAGAATTAGTTAGAAACCCAGCAACCCTGACAAAGCGACGCATACCTTTAGCCTTGAGCCACATGAAGCCTCCGTATAGCCTCAGGTAATTAGCTGATTGACTTACCTGGCAGTGCAATAGTGAGCACGCCAGCTAGGGCGCACAAAGCACCCACGAACATGCCTGGCGGTTGAGTGATGGTGGTAGACAAATGGGAGGTTTGTAAGACGAGCGTTTGGGTGGTTTTAGGGATAGGGCGGTCAGAATTAGTATTCAGGCTTAGCCGTACGTGTTCTCTTTCAGAGGGGGGCTTAGTTTTGCCCAGAGTTTGTTAGGGGACAAATTCTAACTCGGTCAACTGGCTGAGTGAAAGCTCCAAGAGGTCGAGCGATACGTTAGAAAAATTTCTATGCAACCGCTCCCGCAGGCCGAAGCCGCCCGATTTAGGACGGATTGTCCTAACTAGCCTCGAGAGTATGCACCAGATCCAACCCAGTGAGCTGTACTGAAATACAATCTTGGTTGCCGGCCCATTTGGAGCTGAATTCAACTCAATTTGATTAACATTTTATCATCATTTGGATCAGTTAACTCCATACAATGACAACTAACTAAAGCGAAATAGCCTTCCGAGGTTGCTGCGAGCACCATGTGGCCGAGTGGGCTCGAGTCTGAGCGCATCAACGGACCCTATGGTGTATCGGCCGCAGTCACGACCTAGCGACGTTCATCGTGCAAACAATCGAAACCCGATCCCCCCCCCCCTCATCTCCTCCGCTGGTGAGAGTTCGAGTTTTCGACTTGCACGTGAAACGATCAGACTGAGCCCGCAAATTTCATCGCTCGATGAAACTGGCAGCGCTGGATTGATCGCAAACGATCAGTAAACGAAGCCATCGTAACCTGCGCGCCAAAGGCTGATAATTTGACGATAAGGATTGCGGGTTTAGAGAGAAGAGCTGGACTGGGTGTCGCCATTTGCCCTGGACGGAAGTGCTGATGTCAGTGGCAGCAGTGGGATAAATAGCAGTCCCGACACTTTAGAGTGCTAACACTATTTTTCATCGCACCGTCTGCCCCTCAGCTGGTTCGGTACTTATCTCGCTGGAGTGCAAACCCCACGTCTAGCTGGCTGGTAATGGATGCCCAATCAACGGTCCAGCCGGATAAAGGCTGCAAATTGAAACAGAACGTAACAGCTAGATGCAAAGGAGCACAGAGATTTGCGCCTACTTATTTCAAAGCTGCTCCGCTCCATTTCCTCCTCACTGCTAATTCCAGCTCCACTTTCAGCTTAGAATGTGCGCCTAGCTCCTCCATTTAGCAATTAGTTGCTAGCATTCAGAGTTCAGATGGCGAATTTAAAATCAGGTTCTGAAAGTCCACTTTGTGCTAAAGGTACCATACTTTAAGCATAAGTTTGGCAGACTTGTAACGTCGAACAAGACGTTGGATTTACACCAAAATACCAAAAACAAAGCTCCGAACACCCTCTTTTTTCGTTGCCTTTGGAAAATTCTGGTGTCTTCGCGTCATGAGGGACTGGCATTCGACCTCAAAGTGTCCTGTTTACCTGGCCCCACGAATCTGAACTAGTTTCAGCACCGCGCACTGTTTATCTAAAGAGGGCGACGCTGTCGTGCAGAGACTTACGCTGGCTGCTACTGGCATGCGCATTCTGGCAGAGATGGTCGGAGGATGGCGAGCATAGAGCAACCACCATAGAGCCGGCTGGAGGATCGCCTCTCGCATCCTCCTACCATAGTTCAGTCCCACTTACACTGAGCTCTAGCGACGGTAACTGCTGCGTTAAAACCCTGAGTTTCGTCTCCTATCGACTAGAACACGGGTCGAGCGTCGGCGTCTCTAAGTCGATAGGCTAGCCCCATAGTCGATGCATCCATTCTCGTCCCCTCAGTTCACTAAAATAGACGAGTGAGCTCGGCACTCGAAGAGCCAGAGATCATGGTCGCCCCACGAGTATGGTTTTCGTCCGCTTGACTACAATGGCCTTATTCAGCTGATTTAAGTAAAAATCTCTAAGCAAACTTGGATGCTCGTTCTTGCGCACGATGTGCTTTCTTTGCTCTCGCGTCCCTCGGCATTGTTTTCCTCATGAGCTCGGACTTTGAATTTTGGAATCGGTTAACGATGCACACAAGCGGAAGCTTACCGGCTAAAATGCTTAGGCAGAGTTGAATCGGTAAAGCAATCAGCTATGATTTTTCTGCTGCAATCATCATTCATCTCATCATTGCCATCAAGTTTGAGCTGGAATGTTTGAGGCTGTGCAGCAGGCTGATTGCGGCGAGTTTGTTCTATCCTATCGCGCTTGAAGAACAGAAATCTTGCCAGTCGAAAACGGACTCTGCAATTATAACGGCACTGATGATAACAACCAAAAGTGTTAAAGACCCTTGGAGGGAAACCAAAATTCGATCCATTTGAAGTTCTATCTCTAAAGGTCTACTTCTACATACAAAACCACCCTGAAGAACTATGCAGGGCTTGCATTTGTGAATAATAAACGGCGATGTCTGGCAACTTGGCACCGGATCTTTCTTTGGATGCCATCCTAGTTAGGATGAAGCGCTGCAAGCAATTTTTATGAGCTCTCACCAAGCTGAACAATGCTCTAAATTGCCCATAAATAGTGGTTGTGGCTGCGGTTTGTGAGCGTCCATCTCATAGGACGCCTCTACAATTCCTCTCGCCGTTAGCCACACACATGCCAATCTTCCGCCCAACAAAAGATGCTCGGCCCGTGGCCTCGCTGAAGGCCCACCATCAACCGCGACCTGAGTTAATTGAATTCTGCCAAACCCATGGAAGGGTTTTGGCAGTAATAATTGCCTTCTCGAGACAAATTGATGCTTTGGACATTCTGGATTACTCTCGCCTCTCTCGCTTGTGTTGGGCTAGAATAAAAGTGCAACGAGCACTACCAGTTACTCACCTAAGTATGTCTTGGGAATCAAATCGCCATAGCCGACGGTGGTCATTGTTACTAGCGCCCACCACAAGCCCAGGGGAATTGAATTGAAATCGTTGTCCGGATTTGTTTGTATTCGTTCTGCGTAATAAATAAGACTAGCAAAAATCACTATACCCAGGAGGAGGAAGAATACGAGCAACATGAGCTCGCCTGCGGAGGCTTTGAACGTTTGAACCAAGATTTTGAGGCCAGCTGAATGACGGGTCAACTTGAACAAGCGCATTATCCTTATTATCGAGAAAAACTCCAAAATATCTGTATTGGTCGTTTGCATTTGCGAGGCAGTCGATAATTGGCTGGTTGATTGTAGTATTGAAGGCAACAATAGATCAATGTAGAAGCTTAAAGTGGCTGTAAAATCAATAACATTAACAATTGACCTAGCGAAGGCCATCTTTGAGGGGCACGAAATGAAGCGCATCAGGAGCTCAAAAGTGAACCAAATGTTGCAAATAGTCTCAATGTGCTGGAAGGCTTCGTGCGGATTTGTCGACACCTTGTCGAGCGACCAATCTGTTCTATTGTTTGGTAGATGTATAGTAACATTTTGGATGACGGGCACTCGCATGTTGGGATCGGTTTTAAGGCAAAACGATATGATGGAAACGCATATAAAGAAGACTGAGACGATCCCGATGAACTACTCTGGGCGCCAATCGAATTGCACGTATTGATTCGTGCGCAGCAAACGGGCCGGGAGCGAACGTGGAGTTATAAGCGAGAGTTTGACATTGGTTGCATCAGTTAGTGGGCGAACTTTCTTAAAACCTTTGTTTACACTTGAGTCAGATAAATGCTCACCTTGGCACCTGTTGACGAATACGGTTCGTCGAAGAAAGACCACATTTTGGGTTTAAGGCGCTGCCATCTAGATAAACGATTGTTGGCATAATCCTCCTCAAAGCCAAACTTCCGAGCAATCTCCTCCTCGCTTGGCTTGTCTGTGTCAAGATCAAGCCTATCAAGTACGGCCAGGGTCTCCTCTGTATCACGATGCTGAGTGTAAGTCATCCAGCAACACGGCTCCACCTAATCGAGAGAATCTATTCGTCAGCAAGTGTCAATCTACATTTATAAAACGAATCCCCCCCCCCCTGACTTACCTGGTTCGCATCGAGACCCCAGAATTCAAGCTCCTCTTCAAACAGTGGACCGCAAACATCGGTGGGATAGTGCAACTTGCCTGTCCTGTAGTAGTTGAGTATCTGACCGAACACGCCGGGATGCCGATCAAAAAAGTACTCGCCCATAAGCGGATCATAGTTTGCGAGCGCCTCCGTGAGTCTGGACAGTCTAGTAGCGGGAATCTTCTTGAGGGTGGTCTAAAATTGATTTTGATTCAGAGAATTTGCTTGTCAGTACCTGGGCCCTAAGCCTAGCGGCGTTGTGCGGAATGAAGAAGAAATTTACCTTATACGTTTCATGTCTGATACCGCCCACATTGAGTATAACACGATTTTCATTCGCCACATTCACCAAATCCCCATCAATCTTCGTTGCGGGGCTTTGAGTCGAGTCCGACCCAAGGCCTGGCTTGTTTCTATGAGCTGCATTCGATTGCGCTCGTTGGCTCGGATTTGTATCATTCTTATTTTGATAATTAACGTGCTGATTATTTTCACCTTTACGATGGTTGAACTGTAACTGCTTTCCGCCGCTGGATAAGTTGAAATTGTCAGAGTTGTCGCTTGGTCTCGAACTTTGCGGCGCCGGCATCTACATGAGGTCCAAGTGCCGAGATCTTGATGCAGATTTCAAGCTGAATCGCTGAGAATTTCAACATTTGGTGAGGTGAATGAAATTTATCTCAAGGTTTTAAATGAGTGAGTACTTATGTAAAGTAGCTAACTCTTCCGATATAAAATCCCATCTCGCTCAGGGCAACACCGATATGTTCAACTAGAGAGGGATCCTTCATACTACGCACAGTTTCAGGATTGACTCCTCAAGTAAGTTGCCACTGTTGTTGTTATTACTAGCGACGTTGCTGCCTCTAAATGTTCAAATTAATGAATTCTCTCGGCGAGCTCTAGTCTCGTCATACTTGACTACTTTCTCCTCGTCATCAACAATGCCTCCTAAATTAGAACTTACTCCAAATCCAAAACCAACTCACAATCGTTGGTCCTTTTGCCAACTGCTCCAGATGATGACTGACGCGCTCACTGAGGTTGGTCGTCGCTGCCGCAGGCTCTACTTGACAAGGTAACCTTCCGCTTAGTAGCACTCAGGTCGACGTGCGCATGTGTAACATTTACGCTGATTTCATTCTCGTTTCCCGCACGCTAGAGGGCACAACATTACCACGGGGGACCCGACCGCCTGGCAAGCGTCATCTACCGATACCAACAATAATATCCGCCATAAACATTATAAACTACGAAACTCTGGATCAAAAGCCAAATAAAAATATTCCCGTTTTAGACAGCGCTATATTACCTAAACTCAGAGAAACGAAGAGAGAATGTTACATATGTCGCCAACTTTATTTGAGCAAACCATGAACACGTTGCTTCGTGTGAAAACCGAAATCGCGATTCCGAAGATGTAAAACTGTGTTATTCAAGCCTTGCATTTGTTCCCTCTCTTAGGATAGTTTGAAAGAGACGAAACTGCAATCACTTGCCCACGTAGAAAGATTAACAACAATTTCAGGCCTTTGTGACAGTATTTCTCGAAAGTCTTGTACCTGCATCATCTGTTCATAAGTGTGAGCTCCCGTGTATCAACGGTTGATAAAATATCGGTAAACCGATTGTATATTACCGCATCACAATGCAGAAGGCACCTGTCATGAAAGGCTCAGGTCTAAAACCCCTCGAAGATGGAGAGGAGGTTCATGTGTTCGGCAAGAATCTCGAGGAGAGGGTTGTAACTAATGATAAAGACGACGAGGACCCCCTAAATATCGAAGACAATTTAAGTAAGGACGATGATGACATCGACTCCATAAGAAAAAGAAAGTTTGATGCCATCACTGGAGAGGAAGACGAAGAAACAATCTTCCAGGGTGAATTCAAACTTTTTGTCTGGGATATAGCCACTTCGAACTGGATCGAGAAGGGGAGGGGCCAATTGAAGTTGAACGATTCCATCGGCCGTGAGGAGAAAAAGTCAAGACTCATAATGCGAGTCGGTGGAACCCTTAGGATAATTCTCAATGTTGCTATTAATCGTTCCTTCTTTAGAGTTATTGTAAACTCAAAAACCAACATCCGCTTCACAGATAGCCAAACCGTTTGGGCAGCCAGCGGTAGTAATGCCAACCAACTTAGAGATTTGATCGATGAAAGACTCAAGCAAGGTGTAGAAGCTAGAAAGAAAACAAAACCAAATGAAACAAATTTGCTAGAGACAAATTCAGAGGATAATAATTCGGGGCACACGAATTCAGAGAGTACGATTCAAGAGAATAAAGATTTAGAGAAGAAAAATCCAGAGGCGGAAAATGTCGAGGATACAAAGTCAGAGGAAACGAGTAGACCGTCCAGAGTTGATGAAGCCCCGTGAAGCTCGGTAAGGCCGGCGATCAAGCCCTCACAGCTCAGCCAGTTCTCGCTAGAATGGCAAACTTGATTGCCGCTCGCTAACTGTTGGACTCCTCCGTTCGGCCAAGGTAGAAAAAGAGAGAGG